>JACCDV010471009.1_pt1 | contig 20751 bp, 15 predicted proteins | sample 7446131 | NCBI WGS metagenome assembly JACCDV01 (sample SAMN15323448, study PRJNA562643) | freshwater metagenome | isolation source: river surface water | place: USA:Blue River Watershed | collected 2017-08-17 | reverse complement strand
ACGAGCCTAAAACCGTGTTAAACGCGGAAGATATCGCTAAAATCCGCAAGGAAATTAACGAAATCACGATCTCGGAGACGTTAGAGAAATACATTATCGAACTCGTTTTTGCAACGAGAAATCCAGCGGAATATGGCTTGACACAAGAGGCGGGATATATTCAATTCGGAGCTTCGCCGCGTGCGAGTATTCAACTGAATTTAGCTGCGAAGGTGATGGCATATTTAGAAGGACGCGACTATGTGTTACCGGAGGACATCAAAGAAATGGCACCCGATATACTGAATCACCGCATTATCTTGAATTATGTGGCGGAAGCGGATAACATCACGACCCTTCAAATAATTCAATCGATCTTAAGTAGCGTCGCAATTAATCGCTAATTTTTTGGGTAAAATCAGGCTCTTTTGTGCTTTAATAGCAAATTAGATCCTATGAAATACCTCGTAATCCTTTGCGCATTCCTTTTCAGTTTTACCGCCTCTGAACCGATGCGTGTTTTTCTCATCGGTGATTCAACGATGGCAGATAAAGTGTCAGCCGATTTTCCAGAGACTGGCTGGGGAATGCCCTTTGCCGCGTTTTTTAATGAAGCTGTTGAAGTCCAAAACCATGCCTACAATGGCAGAAGCACGAAAAGTTTCAGACGCGAAGGCCGTTGGGCAAAGGTATTTAATCAGATCAAAAAGGGGGATTATGTGTTCATTCAGTTTGGCCATAATGATGCCAAAGTCTCAGACACTAGCCGCTACGCCCCAGCTCAAACTGATTTTCGAGAGAACCTAATCCGTTACGTCCGCGAAACGCGTTCAAAAGGGGGAATTCCCATCTTACTAACGCCTACCCAACGCAGAAAATTTGATTCTACTGGTGTTTTTGTGGACCAACATGCGGATTATCCAAGCGTTGTTCGCGAAGTAGCCTCCGCGGAAAAAGTACTTTTAATCGATGTCGAGAAAGAAAGTAAAAAATACATCAGCGCTGAAGGGCCAGATGGTGCTAAGAAGATGTTCCTTCACTACCCAGCAGGTATCTTCAAGAAATTTAGCAAAGGAGTTGTGGACGATACACACTTCTCTCCTTTTGGAGCAAAAAAGATAGCATCGATTGTCGCTGAAGGCATTTTAGCTTCGAACGAGCACTTGCGCAGTTTCCTTAAGAAGTCATCATTCTCGCAGAAATACGTTTTTGAATTACCGAACGTGGCGACAACTGCCTTTAAAAAAGATACATTTAATATTGTGGCCTATGGAGCGTCGTCGTCCGCCAGCAAGTTAAACACCTCAGCCATTCAACAAGCCATCGATATCGCCGCGAAACAAGGCGGTGGCGTGGTGCGCGTGCCGGCTGGTTTTTGGCTAACAGGAGCCATCACTTTGCGCTCGAATATCAACTTCCATTTAGATGCAGGTGCAGTTTTACAATTCAGCTCGGATGCTGCGCAATATCCTTTAGTCAAAACTAACTGGGAAGGGGTCGCAGCGATTAGAGCACAATCACCAATCACGGCGATAGGTGAACGCAACATTGCAATCACAGGTGCCGGCATCATTGATGGCGCTGGTGAGGCGTGGAGACCGGTGAAAAAAGGGAAATTGACTGCAGGTGAATGGGATAAATTAGTTCGTTCAGGTGGTGTTTTAGATGACAAGAAGGAAACTTGGTATCCAACTCTTCGCGCCCTAAAAGGATCAACAATGGATCGACCAGGTGTCATAGCTGCAGGTTTTACAGAGGCCAAAGCCGAGGAAATCAAAGAATTCCTTCGTCCTAATATGATCTCAATTCGGGAGTGTGAGCAGATACTATTAGAAGGAGTTACCTTCCAAAACTCTCCAGCCTGGAACATCCACCCGCTACTTTCTAAACACTTAACGGTAGAAAACATCACGGTTAAAAACGCTTGGTTTGCCCAAAACGGAGATGGCATCGACATCGAGTCTTGCGAATATGTATCCGTTCGCAACTCCCGCTTCGACGTAGGGGATGATGGCATCTGTTTAAAATCAGGTAAAGATGCGGAAGGCCGAAAAAGAGGCCGCCCGAGCGCACACATTATAATCGATAATTGTGTCGTATTCCACGGACATGGTGGAGTCGTAGTGGGAAGTGAGATGTCAGGTGGGGTGAATGACTTATACGTTTCTAACTGCCAGTTCTTAGGAACCGACGTAGGTTTACGCTTCAAAACAGCCCGCGGTCGCGGTGGTGTAGTGGAGAATGTTTACATCCAAGATATCAGCATGAAAAACATCGCTGGCGAGGCCATCTTGTTCGACATGTATTACCAAGGGAAAGATCCGGTGGCGACTTTTGGGAATGGTGACGAAACACCTAAAATCGAAAGCAAACCCGTCGATGCCGGCACACCTCAATTCAAGAATATTTTCGTAGATCGCGTGGTAGCAAAAGGAGCAGAAACTGGATTACTCGTGCGGGGATTACCTGAAATGCCGATCCACCACATCTTTCTTTCTAATCTAGATATCGAGGCGAAACAAACCTACCGCGTGATCGAAGCCACGGATATTCAATTAACAAACGCTAATTTTACGCAAACCGGTGATAAGAAACCGGAGTTAATTAATGTGAAACGCTGGAAATTGAACTAAACTTATGGCTTACCAACCATTTGGCTCAGTTTGGCGTTTAGTTTATCTCTCAATAATAATACTCGGATCGATCACATAACGCCCCGATTGATCTCCAAAGAGGGATAAACCGCCCTCAGTAGCCTCGAATCGTAAGATTAACTTCCCCGTTTTAGCTGCTTGTTGCCAAGCGGCGGCTGGGATCACTCCCTGAACTAAATAACCATACGTTCCTGCCTCATCTAATTTATTATTGCGCGCTTGATAATGCCATGACAAGATGCCTTGGTGATCCGCTGGGTCATCCGCTAAAATAGTTTCAGACGCAAAAACCCCGTTTGCACTCACTTTCAGTTTCGCAGGTGACATGTAGCGGTCTGTTTGTGGATAGGCATTCGGGTTAACGCCTGGATCGAACGTGCCCTTACCTAACATGTAGTCGCCATCCATCTTACCTGCATCATCGCGGTCTTTGCCTAAAATAGGTTTAGAGGATGCCTCCACTAAAAAACGAACTTGTTTGATGTCTACCGTTCCAGCAGTAGGGAAAGGGATTTCATATTCGAAATAACCAGCGCCAGCTCCGTTTAATTTATGTCCTAAAACGCCTGTCCATTGTTTCTTAGGCCAGCTAGATGAACTATAACGCTCCACTGGCACCGAAATCAATTGTCCTTTTGCAGGTTGGATAGAACCCTCTTCAACAATCAAATGCACGAAATTACGGTGAACCACTTTTCCGGATACATCACTCAATTCAAAAGCCAAAGTATTGATGGATTTATCTGCTGGCAAGTTAATGATCAGGGAATCCAACGCCTTCACATCCCAAGCAGCATAAGTTAAAACGGACGATTTAGTCCAGCGATTCAATTTTTCGCCTGCCGCATTCGTTCCCGATAACGTCATTTTTAAGTTAAGTGACCCAGCCGTATTGGTCATGGAGGAAAGATGCAAAGGAATTTTAACTTGTTGGCCGGCTTTTCCTGCAAAGGTGATTTCCTGACCTGTCGAAAGATAGAATGGACTATGGAAATCGAGCAGTGACATACCAGGAACGATGGCATGTAAGCCAGTTTCCTTTTCAGTCCGATCGAATTTATAATAACCGTTCCACTCATTAATCACATCATGGTGCTCGGTATATAACCAACCCGCCAGTTTAGGATGATTGCGAAACGAGTTTACAGCTTTGTGGTAATCGAATGTATAGTCTACATCACCGGTGCTCCCCTGATATCCCCACACATTCCCAAATTCCGAGTTAATCATGGGTTGCGCTCCTTGCTGGTAGCCTTTTTCAAAGTTCCAAGTACTTCCAGGGTAGGTCTTAGCAGCATAATCGCCTACTAATTTATCCCATTCATAACCCGCCTGGTAGGCGTGCCAGGAATTAATGTCGGTTTCCGTGTGACCTCTTCCGCAGCAAACCGAATTGTCTTCGACGAGGCGGGTGGGGTCTAGTTTTTTGGCCAAATGATACACCGACGCCACCCATTTCTGAGTCTCAGGCGTATAGATAGCTTTCTTATCTTTGTGAGTAAACAAACCCCAAGTTTCATTAAAGGTTATCCAGGAGAAAATCGCTGGGTGATTGTAGTCGCGTTTGATCATCTCGTGCAACGTATATTCAGACTCCTTTTGCATATCCGCCTCCGGATCGCCCCAAGAATTAGGCAAATCAGACATGACTAAAAGCCCTAATTTATCAGCCCAATACAACTTGCGAGGCACATCCACTTTGATGTGCGTCCGAATTCCATTCAAACCAATCCGCTTAGAACGCATAATTTCGTCTTTCATAAATTGATCAGACGGGAAGGTATAAAAGCCTGTAGGATGGTAACTTTGATCTAAGGCTAATTGAACATAAATAGGCTTGTTATTCAATCCAATGTAGGGAATCTTCGAGCCTGGTAAATTCACCACAGAAATCTTGCGCATGCCGAAATAACCGTTCACGACATCATTGCCCGATTGGATTTTCAAACCGTACAAAAACGGATCCTCTAGGGACCATAAATGCATAGACTTGATGGCCAACTCCACGCTTCCCTCTTGTCTCCCGGACGCCACTACTACAGAGGCTGATTGCCCATTCGACAACGTAATTTTTACTTCTTGATCTTTCGCAGCAGGCGCTCCAAGATAAACTTTAATTTGGGTCTTTTTCGCATCGATATCCGGATTAACTGCATAATGATCAATGAAATTAGCGCCTCTCGCCTCTAAATAGACCGTTTGCCAAATCCCTCTTGCATTACCGTAGCCTTGCTTACCATAGAGCGTAAACATCCGACGCTTGTCATCTGCTCTGATGGCGATGTGGTGAGTGGAACCAGGTTTCACACCGGCTAACTCCGCATCGAATGGCGTATATCCACCCTGATGGTGTCCTATTTTAACACCATCTAAATAGATCGAGGTTTCCCAGTCTGAAGCTCCAATGTTTAAGAAAATTCGTTTCCCTGTCCAATTAGTAGGGATTTTAATTTCCTTGTGGTACCAAGCCACATCAGCCTCGTCCTTCACTTCTGAAAGAGGCGATCCCCAAGGGAATGGCACGAGAATTTTCTTTGTATAGCGACTAGGGGCTGTTAAAGAAGAATCAAAAGTGAAATCCCAATAGCCATTCAGATTCAACCACTGATCTCGTTGTAAGTCTGGCCTTGGATGTTCTGGAAGAGGTTGTTTTTTTTGGGCAAGCGCACAGAAAGACAATCCTGTGAGCAGAAATAGGATGATTTTTTTCATAGGTTTAGATTTCAACAACAAAATGCTGAGGCTACAAATTTGGCAAAAAAACCGAGATATTTATCAAATAAGCGTAATTTTACAGAATGAGTGAATTAGCGGAATTAAAGAAAAAGATCCCTACCCAGATAGCGGTATTAGGTGGAGGTAGCTGGGCCACGGCTTTAGTGAAAATCCTTTCTGAAAACAATGTGAAAATCAAGTGGTGGATTCGCCGCAAGTCGGATGTTGAATTCATCCGCAAATACAATCACAACCCGAGCTATTTAACTGACGTAGCCATCAACCCACGTAGAGTCAAGACCTACAGCAAGATGGTGGACGCACTTGCTGGCGTAGAATACATCATTCTAGCCGTTCCAGCAGCCTTTATCCCGAGTACCTTAAAAGATTTGAATAAAAAACATTTCGAGGGCAAAAAAGTCGTTTCCGCTATTAAGGGCATGATTCCAGAGGAAAATCTCTTAGTAACAGACTGGATGGAACGGGCCTTTAATTTACCATTAGGCCAAACCTGTGTTATCGCGGGACCTTGTCACGCAGAAGAGGTGGCGCTAGAAAAGCAATCCTATTTAACTATCGCATCCCCGGATTTAAGTTTAGCCCAATCGTTTTCAAATCTCTTGAATAGTCGCTTCTTGCAAGCACATGCCATTCAGGATTTGTATGGAGTGGAATATTGTGCGGTTATTAAAAACATTGTGGCGATGGCCTGTGGAATTACGCGTGGATTAGGTTTTGGGGATAACTTCCAGGCTGTGCTCGTGAGTAATGCGATGCAGGAAATTAAGATCTTCCTTGATGTGGTTTATCCGGAGAAAAACCGTGATTTGAATAGCTCAGGCTACTTAGGAGATTTGTTGGTGACCGCGTATTCGCAGTTTTCTAGAAATAGAACTTTTGGAAATATGATCGGTCGCGGGTATTCCGTAAAGTCCGCGCAAATCGAAATGAATATGATTGCGGAAGGTTATTATGCCGTTCGCAGTATTTACAGCATCTCGCGCCAGCACAACATCAAATTGCCTATTATCGAGGCCGTTTATAACATCGTGTACGAAAAAGCGAATCCGATGGTGGAGATGAATAAGCTAAAAGGCTTCTTAAAGTAAGAAAGAGCGAATTAATTCAGCTGTTTTTGCCAAAGATTCCGCCGACGGCTTCATCTTCTCCTGCGAGAAATTAATGTCTAACATTCGGTTCATCGGCACTAAATGCACGTGCGCATGTGGCACCTCTAAACCGATTACCGCCACCCCTACTCGCTTGCAGGGGATAGCCTTCTTAATAGCTGGAGCGATTGTTTGAGCAAATTTCATTAAGTCCCCAAGTAATTCAGGTTCTAAATCAAAGATATAGTCAATCTCCTGTTTTGGGATAACCAACACATGCCCTTCCACTAAGGGCATCACATCTAAGAAAGCCAGAAAGCGATCGTCTTCCTTGATCAAGTGACAAGGAATTTCTTTGTTGACAATTTTGGTAAATATCGTGCTCATCCTAATCGATACGTTTCAAATTACATTTTGTGATCGGCTTAATGATCATAGGTACCTTTTCTAATTTAACCGCATCAGAATCTAGGCCAAAGTACTTGTCCTCCGAGTGTGTAAACTGCTTCACAAAGAAATAAGCCTTCATCACCATTCGATCTAATAAAGGCAATTCGTTATCAAAAGATAGGAATTTCTCCAAAACGACGAAGCGGAAATCCCCAATCACGTTTTGTTCGTTCAAAGACTTATAACGGGAGGTAATATCCACTTCTCCACGAGAAACCATCTCCTCTACTACCTTACGGAAGTACAGATTAATGCGTTGCTCCACTTTAAAGCCTAACTTAAAGTTAACCTTAATGATGTCATCGCGTTCTATGACAGTCACTTTATAATCCATTGTATATGGATCATCTAAGGTATCTACGTGGACAAACCAATAGATATCAGCACGCTTCGGGCGTCTTTGGAAGATCGAATAAATAATCTTCGATTCAATATCCGACACACGACCTGCGTTCGACATAAAGACTAAGTGCGTCGCATATTTAGGGATCGTCTCATCTTTACTCAATTCTTTTAGTGGCTCGATGTAATCCGATAATTTCTCGTATTCCGTTAATTTCTTTTTGATAGCTGTCGCCCTAAACCAGATCCACATGATCAAAATAATGACGCCTGCAATGAATAATGAAACATATCCACCATGCCAGAACTTCTGCAAGTTTGCCACTAAGAAGGATCCTTCTAAGGAAACGTAAACGGCTAAGAATAAGAGAATCCACCACATGTCCACCTTCTTGATGTGCAGGTAATAAGCCATCAAAGACGTCGTCATTAACATGGTTAATGTAATGGCTAGTCCATAGGCGGCTTCCATGTTAGCTGATTCTTTGAACCAAAGAACAACACCCACACAACCCATCCATAACAAAATGTTAATGGAAGGAACATATAATTGACCTTTTTGATCCGAAGGATAGACTAAACGTACCCGAGGCCACAAATTCAAGCGGATAGCCTCAGATATTAAAGTAAACGATCCCGAAATCAAGGCTTGAGAAGCAATGACAGCCGCCGCTGTCGCGATCATGATACCCGTAAACAAGAATTCACGCGGTAATAATTCGAAGATAGGTTTGCGCGCACCTAGTAATGCTCCTTCATGTGCTAATAACCAAGCTCCTTGTCCAAAATATTGCAAAACCAACGCAATCTTTACAAAAATCCAACTAATTCGAATATTCTCTTTACCGCAGTGACCTAAATCTGAATACAAAGCTTCAGCTCCTGTTGTACATAAAAACACGGCTCCCAAAGTCCAAAATCCGGCTGTTCCTGATTGATGTGTTGTTAATAACTCCCACGCATAAACCGGCGATAAAGCTCTGAAAATCGTCCAATCCTGACCAATCCAGATTAAACCCGTCAGTGCTAACATGGAAAACCACAATAACATAATAGGTCCGAAAAGCTTGCCCACGACCTTCGTTCCAAAGATTTGGAAGATAAAAAGTGCTGTTAAAATAACGATAACTAAGGGTACAGTATCCGTTACGAAAGGTGTACCATCCTCGCGATGAAGCATTTTTAATCCCTCAATCGCAGAGGATACCGAAATAGGCGGAGTAATAATTCCATCCGCTAATAGCGTCGCACCCCCAATAATGGCAGGCAACGTCAACCACTTCGCGTGGCGTCTTACTAATGCAAAAAGGGCAAAGATCCCGCCTTCACCCTTGTTATCTGCCCGTAAAATTAATATCACATATTTTAAAGTCGTCTGTAAAGTCAACGTCCAAAAAATACAAGATAATCCGCCTAAAACGGTCAAAGAATTAATCGGATTGTCTCCAATAATTGATTGCATTACATACAATGGCGATGTACCAATGTCCCCGTAAATGATCCCCATTGCCACTAATAATCCGGCTGCGGTGGCTTTACTTCTGTGTTTATGTTCCATTATTAATCTCTAGGGAGTAAAAGTCTTATCAAGCGGCTTTGTTTATCTTAAAAATTAAATGCAAAAAATGCTTAAAATTGTACTATTTGTATCTGTTTTCTTGAAATATTCCAAGAAACGGACGCAAATATAGTTCAATGTTTTAGATATCAAATAGCTTTGGAAAACTTTTCGAGAAAACGCTGACTGCTTGTGAATTAACGTTCATAATAATACCCAAAAATGATATTCATTTCATCTTCTGATGTCAGACCAAATCCAATATCATTATTAGTGTCATTGACATAGGTCGCCACCGATGTTAAACCCTCACCTGCTTGTAATAAAATGGGCGTATCGTAATTGATCACCTTCGGATGTTCCCAATCTGTATTTTCATAAACAACCTCTCCATCACGTGCGCCACCTTTAATTTTAATTTGGAATAATTTTCCTCTTTTGTGGTAATGAGACGTCAGCGAGACAACGGCTACAGACTTATCAAATTTAAAATCGCGGATTATCGTGGTTGTTTTATTTGCAGGTAGATTGAAACTAGTAACATTAAAATCAATCATTTGGACGACCTTCTTTACCTGATCTGCTGGTATCGTATAGAGGTTTACATAATTTTCACCAAACAAATTATCTGAAGTTTTATTGAAATAATGTGGATTCAAATCAATGGAGGCGTTCGCTGGCAACTGTATCGCCATTCCTGCTGGAAACGTATAATCTGAATTAGGATCGGTACCACCGCCTAAAAAAATATGATTAGACATTTGAATAACGGTACCCACATTTAAAGAATTGTCCAAATTTCTTAAATCGCGAACTTCATTAAGGGCAGGAAGAGCAGATTTAGATCTAAAGTCGTACAGCACCATATGGTGACTGTTAGCCATTGATTTCAATTTGATACGCGATATAAAAATAGGTGCGGAATTATTCAGCGGCCGACGAACAAACAACTCTCGCTCAAAATTAGGCGGAATAACAAATCGATCAACTTTCAATTGGACCCCCGTTTTCCCCTCCTCTACCGGCGATGTCAAAGGAGTAAAGTTTGCATCCACCACAAAACTTGGCGTCGTATCATCCAGCAAGCTCGCGTCCACAACGGATCCCGTTAAAGGTGCACCTGCGTCAATCCATTTTTGGACAAATGCTAAGGCTCCTTTACTTATCGGTTTGCCCCCTAATGGCATGGGCGCACCATAATTAGCGAGTCCATGATGACTTACATCCCAATTTAGTTTGTGATAAAGTAAACTTCCGACTGAGGCAAATTTTCGAACACGCAGGATGGAATTCTTAACTGCAACCGAGTTAACTGAGGCGACACCTACTAAATTCGCATAGGAGCTTCCTTTCGCTAATACTAATCCATGCTGGGCAAAACCAGCATCCTTATTAGATAAATGGCATCCGGAAGTAGCACAGCTAGGCGTCAATAATTTATCTTGCAGTAGGTCAAACGAGGAGATAGCCGTCGTTTGTGGCGCGGGTGTAACGCCTTGGTCAGTTGCCTCTTTCGAACAAGCAAAAGTTAAAGTAGCTATCAATAAGAACCATTTGTTCATCCTATTCATCTTCATCGCAAAGAATATTGATCCTGATTTTCACCTGGTTCAATTTTAAGTACCCTACTCAAAACGAGCAATACTAATTTACGAGATGCCAACCAATTAGGCAAATTACATTTAATCGCAAACTCAGATAAAGAGATTCGTTCATTTGAACGTAGATATTCCATCAACCAACGTTCTATTTCCCCATAAGCGAAAGATAGACCTTCGTCATTTTCCCTTCTGAGAATTTGCTTCATTTCCTTACTTGCCTGAATGGTACGGTCCTTCACCCGGACATAACAGATAGGATGTGGATCCGTGGCTAGTTGAACAAAATGGGGTTTATCGACACTTTCATAGATTTGGTACACTAGCACTTCACGTCCATTATCTAAATGGATTCTATATGCGCGGTAAGTAAATGCTGGAAAACAGTAGTCAGAAATGGCGCGCTCTAGTAAGAATTGCTCTTCCTCTGCGAATTTCACCCCTTCAATCACTCCTGCATCGCTTACACCAATGAATAGATGACCTCCCTCTGTATTAGCGAATGCGACCAATTCCTTGATAATCTTCTCAGGGAACTTCACTTTCATCTTAAACTCCAGACGGATGCCCTCGCCATGGCGCACCAGATTCCGCAGATTTCGAAGATCTAATAAGTTTTCGTCCTCATCACCTAACGAGTCATCCAATAAAATCTCTGATCCAATGCGCATAACACTCGAATTTAGGAAATTATTTTTTTATTTATTAGTATAGTTATTCAATAGACAATGTGTACCTTTGTAAAAAATAGGACAAAATGCATCTCAAAACGCTCGAAAAGGAATTACTATCAAGATCATTGCCTGAACGAATTCAGTTTATTTCGTCCTATTTTGCTGGTGAACGTCTTGTTTTCTCGACCTCTTTTGGCCAAGAAGATCAAGCAATTACCCAGGCCATTGCTAGTACAAAATCGCCCATCGACATTTTCACCCTGGATACCGGGCGTCAATTCCAAGAATCCTACGAATTGATGGATTTGACGATCAAAAAATACGGTATTCCCCTTAAAACCTTTTTTCCTTCTACACCTGCCGTCGAAAAACTGGTGGCAGAAAAAGGATTTAACTCCTTCTATACTTCAGTAGAGAACCGTAAAGAATGCTGTTTTGTTCGAAAAATGGAGCCATTAAATCGCGCATTACAAGGGGCAAAAGTGTGGATTACCGGTTTACGGGCAGAGCAATCAGAAAATAGAGCCGAAATGCCCATCATCGAATGGGATGAAAACCGCCAATTGTGGAAGATTAATCCCTTAATTGATTGGAGCTTTAGCCAACTAGAGAATTACTTACAAGAACATAAAATTCCCCAAAACCCCTTGCACAAGAAGGGATTCATTTCCATCGGATGCGCTCCATGTACGCGCGCTATTTCGGAAGGAGAACATCCGCGTGCAGGTCGTTGGTGGTGGGAGAATTCCCAAAAAGAGTGTGGATTACACGCCTAAGTTATGCAGACAATACAAGATAAAATCGGTCATTTTCCTCGCCAATTAGAGGATGAATCCATCTACATCCTGCGGGAAGTGGCGGCGCAATTTGAGCGTCCAGCCTTGCTTTTTTCAGGAGGAAAGGATTCAATTACCTTAGTGCGATTAGCCCAAAAGGCTTTCTTCCCGGGCAAAATCCCATTTCCTTTAGTTCACATCGACACGGGACATAACTTCCCGGAAACGATTGAATTTCGTGACTGGTTAGCTAAAGAAACAGGGGCTGAACTAATTGTGCGTTACGTACAAGATTCCATCAACCAAGGAAAAGTAACCGAAGAGTCCGGAAAATATGCTTCTAGAAACGTCCTTCAAACGGTTACGCTTTTAGATACGATCGAAGAATTTAAATTCGATGCCTGTATCGGTGGAGCAAGACGCGACGAAGAAAAGGCGAGGGCGAAGGAACGTATTTTCTCTGTTCGCGATGATTTTGGGCAATGGGATGCGAAGCGCCAAAGACCCGAACTATTCGATATGCTCAATGGGCGCATCGCGGTAGGAGAAAACGTTCGCGTGTTCCCTATTTCTAACTGGACGGAATTAGATGTTTGGAACTACATCAAAGAAGAAAAAATGGAGATCCCGAGCATCTATTATTCGCATCGACGTCAAGTAATTGAACGAGATGGAATGCTTTGGGCTGATTCTGAGTACTTAAACAAAGAAGCAGATGAGATTCCATTCGAGGCTACTGTTCGCTTCAGAACGGTGGGTGATATGACCTGTACAGCAGCGGTGGCTTCAACTGCCACAGATATCGATGTGATTATTGAAGAGATTCTTTCTGCCGAAATTTCAGAGCGTGGTGCGCGCATCGACGACAAACGTTCAGAGGCAGCTATGGAAAAGAGGAAACAACAAGGGTATTTTTAATTAATCAGAGACTAGAACACATGGATATTTTACGCATAGCTACCGCAGGTTCCGTTGATGATGGAAAAAGTACCTTAATCGGCCGCCTGCTTTACGAGACAAATTCGATTACCAAAGATAAAATTGAAGCATTGGAAAGTGCGTCTAAACGCAAAGGGCTAGACTTTTTAGATCTTTCCTTATTAACCGATGGCCTGATCGCGGAGCGCGAGCAAGGAATTACTATCGATGTGGCTCACATCTATTTCTCCACGCCATCCCGTAAGTATATCATTGCAGATACGCCGGGTCACGTGGAATATACCCGAAATATGGTAACTGGGGCTTCGAACGTTAAGGTTTCCCTCATTTTAGTGGATGCACGCCAGGGCGTAGTAGAACAAACAGCGCGTCACTTATCGATAGCCTCCATGCTTCGTATCCCGAAAGTGATCATTTGTGTGAATAAGATGGACTTAGTGCAATACCAGGAGTCTACGTTCAATGCCATCAAAGACAGCCTATCTGAACTGGTTTCGCAGACGACTTTTGAAGGACAGGAAATCAGCTTCCTACCTGTTTCTTCTTTGTATGGCCAAAACATCACCCAAAAAGCCAGCGAAATGCCTTGGTTCGGCGGGAATACACTCTTAGGTGAATTAGAAGCCTTCGAATACGCCTCAACTCTAGCTCATGCTCCAACTCGGTTCCCCGTTCAATTTGTCGTAAGACCGATGACGGAGGCCTACCACGATTACCGTGGCTATGCCGGAAAAATCAGCTCAGGCACATTTAAGGTGGGCGACAGCATTCGCGTCTTGCCTACGGGTCAAGAGAGTACGATTGCGACTATTGAGAAATTTGAAACGAAATTAGATCAAGCGATTGCAGGAGATTCCGTCACGATTACCTTAACAACAGATGTGGATATTTCGCGTGGAAACACACTTGTTTTAGCTTCGGAAGTTCAGCCGCCACAGCTAAAAGATTTCGCAGCCCAAGTATGTTGGTTAGACCACACGGCCTTAACCCCAGGTAAAACGTATTTATTGCAACACGGAATTAATATCACAAAAGCCAAAATCTCTCAAATTACCGAGCGTCTTGATGTAGCAACTCAGAGCGCTACAGAAGGTGTCTCGAGTTTGCAACTCAATGAGATCGGCACCATTGCTTTACGCACGGCACAACCGATTAGCGCAGATCAATATGCAGCTAATCCCGCGAATGGAGCCTTTATTCTCATCGATGAATTCTCGAATTCAACGGTAGGAGTCGGTTTCGTTAAATAAACTATTGGTATTTTTTAGGGGCGTAGAGGAAGCCAAAAGCCTCTGCGCCTTTTTTTGTATGCACCTCGTGGTGCACATAATGCGCTTTCATGATACGCTTCATATAGGCAGAACCCGCCTTGTATTTAATCTTGATGCGGCGATGTACGATAATATCGTGGAAGATAAAATAGAAGATTCCGTAAGTCGCAATCCCTAGTCCGATATAAAAAAGTGGCCAATACGCTGGAATTTCAGCTCCCACAATAATGGTTAAGGTGGAGGAGATTCCGAAAACAACCGAGAATAGGTCGTTTTTCTCCAGTTTATCTTTGTGATGCACGTGGTGTGACTCATGCCAGTTCCACATGATGCCGTGCATAATGTATTTATGGGTGAACCAAGCCACGCCTTCCATTCCTAAAAAAGTGCCTAACCAAAGTAAAATTCCGACTACCATCATAACGTTATTTCAACCAAAATTACGGCGAATTGTTTTAAAAACCACCCTCACCTTTGGCCTAAATCAATTATCTTTGTAGGCTTAGAGAATACATATGATAGATAAGAATTACGCCCCGCAGGAAATTGAGCAAAAATGGTATGCCTACTGGTTAGAAAACAAGCTTTTCGCTTCGAAACCTAATCCGAATAAAGAGGCGTACACGATCGTCATTCCTCCTCCTAACGTTACTGGGGTGCTTCATATGGGCCATATGTTGAACAATACGATTCAAGATGTCTTGATTCGTAAGGCGCGTATGGAAGGCAAAGAGGCCTGCTGGGTACCGGGAACGGACCACGCATCGATTGCGACAGAGGCGAAAGTAGTAGCCATGTTGAAAGAAAAAGGGATCTCAAAGGCCGACATTACCCGCGAAGAATTCTTGAAATATGCCTTCGAATGGAAGGATAAATACGGAGGAATTATCCTCGATCAATTGAAAAAATTAGGGGCGTCGTGTGACTGGGATCGTACGCGATTCACGATGGAGCCTTCTCTATATCAAGCGGTTATAGACACCTTTGTTCGTTTATACAACAAAGGATTAATCTACCGCGGCGTGCGAATGGTGAACTGGGATCCACAAGGAAAAACAGCGGTATCAGACGAAGAAGTAATTTACAAGGATGTTCAGGCCAAATTATACCACATCCAATATCCTCTCGTAGATGGCAGCGGATCGGTAACAATCGCCACAACGCGACCTGAAACCATCATGGCGGATGCTGCTATTTGCGTGAATCCAGCGGATGAGCGCTATGTACACTTACATGGAAAGAAAGTACGAATCCCCTTAATTGACCGAGAAATTAGCATTATTCCGGATGAATACGTGAGCTTGGATTTTGGAACGGGTTGCTTAAAAGTGACTCCTGCCCACGATTTAAATGACTACGAATTAGGTCTGAAGCATAAATTACCGGTCATCGACATCTTGAATGATGACGGAACCTTGAACGAGAAAGCCGTTTTATTCGTGGGTGTGGATCGTTTTGAAGCGCGCAAACGCATCGTGAAACAATTAACAGAGGAGGGATATTTGACTAAAACGGACGAATACAAATCGACCGTGGGAACTTCGGAGAGAACGGGCGCGGTAATCGAGCCAAAACTATCCTTGCAATGGTTCATGAAAATGGAGGAAATGGCGAAGCCTGCTCTAGACAACGTCATGAATGATACCATTCAATTGCATCCAGCAAAATTCAAGAATACCTACCGTTCTTGGATGGAAAATGTGCGTGATTGGTGTATTTCCCGTCAATTGTGGTGGGGTCAGCAAATCCCAGCCTTCTATTTAGAAGATGGTACGGTAATCGTTGCAAAAGATAAAAAAGAGGCCTTGCGTATAGCCAGAGATACCTACCAATTATATGCTTTAGTAGAGGATGATTTGACGCAGGATCCTGACGTTTTGGATACTTGGTTCTCGTCCTGGCTATGGCCTATTTCGGTTTTTGACGGAATTGAAAATCCTGATAATGAGGATATTAAATACTATTACCCAACGAATGACTTAGTAACTGGACCGGACATTTTATTCTTCTGGGTAGCTCGTATGATTATGGCGGGTTATGAGTGGAGAGATGAATTGCCTTTCAAGAATGTCTATTTAACAGGTATTGTGCGAGATAAGCAGGGTCGTAAGATGTCCAAATCATTAGGCAACTCACCTGATCCTTTAGAACTGATAGAGCGATTCGGTGCCGATGGTGTTCGTTCAGGTTTATTGTTCTCCGCTCCAGCTGGAAACGACTTGTTATTCGATGAAAAATTGTGCGAACAAGGACGAAATTTCTCAAACAAGATTTGGAATGCGTTCAGATTGCTACGCGGCCTAGAAGTTATTCCTGGATCCTCTTTACCAGAACACGTATTAGCAACGGCTTGGTTTGAATCAAAATTAAGCCAAACCATCCTTGACGTTCAAGATCACTTCAGTAAATTCCGCATTTCAGATGCCTTATTAAGCATATATGAGTTGGTTTGGGATGATTTCTGTGGTAAATATTTAGAGATCATTAAGCCGGCTTATCAAAGCCCAATTCACGCAGATACGCTCCAGGCGGCTCTCGGTTTATTCGACTCCCTGATGCGTTTGATGCATCCATATATGCCGTTTATTACAGAGGAAATTTGGCAAGTTATTGATGAACGTAAGCCGGGAGAGTCTATCTGCAAAGCTGAATTCCCATCAGCTGGTTCTGTCAATGCTGGGCTAGTCGCTCAATTCGATGTCGTTTTCGAAGTGGTAACGAAAATACGTGAGATCCGTAATTCGAAGCAGCTATCTCCTAAGTTAGCGCTAGCGCTTCTTATTAAAGCTGAAAACAAGGCGGCTTATGCTCCTGTAGAGGCGATAATGATGAAACTAGCAAATTTAGAATCTATCACTTTTGTGTCTGATGCGGTAGCTGATGCGCAAACCTTTGTGGTAAAAGCAGATCAATTTTTTGTTCCATTAGCGAACGATGAAGATCCCGCTGTTGTGAAGGCAGAATCGGAGAAAGAATTGATATACCTAGTAGGTTTCAAAAAATCAGTAGAAGCGAAATTAGCGAACGAGAAATTCGTGGCGAATGCAAAAGCGGATTTAGTGGAACGTGAAAGACAGAAATTAGCCGATGCAGAAACGAAAATCCAATCACTACAAGAATTGTTAGCTCGTTTAGGATAATGAAATTTCTTTACGCTATATGCTTCGGATTGCTGCTTTGGTTCTGTTCAAAAGAGAAGGAGAAGGAGAGAAGTACACCTGAGATTCAATGGGATTTCAAGCGAATCGACCGAGAAATGGCAGCTGCAAAATCAGAGACCGAAATGGCAGCTTTATTATCGAAGCATCCTGAAATTAGTGTCGGATATTTTAGTGCTAATCCCTCTAATGCCCCTTTCTTAGCGCAGGATTTATTTCGATTGTACGCTAACCCGTCGCTACGAAAATTCTATGACCAAAGTCAAGAAGCTAGTTTTTTCGGGGGTGATGCGCTAGAAAAAGAACTAAAAGAGGCTTTCACTAAAATTCAGCAAGAATTTCCGGGGGTGAAAACTCCGAAGATAAGAACGGTATTCTCTGGTTTTGGTGGCGTAGGTGGAGGTGAATTTACAGCTCAAAATCTAGTTGTTTCCGACTCCTTACTTATTATAGGACTTGACTTCTTTATGGGTTCTCGCGGTCTATACAAGGCACCTAATGTATATGAATACCAAATGCGCCGTTTGGAACCGAAAGCAATGGTTGCGCAAGTGATCCTCCAATATTCTGCCTTTTTAATCAAACAAACAGAGAACGATGCGAGTTTATTAAGCGATATGATTTGGTATGGAAAAGGATACGTTTTTGCGAAAACTATTTTACCTTCCGTGCCTGATAGTTTATTATTCGGATATACAAATCAAGAAATAGCGGAGACGAATGCCTTCCAAAAAGAAGTCTGGGAACATTTTATCGACCGCAAATTGTTATTTAGTAGCGATAAAAACGTCAAGGCAAAATACCTAGATGATCGTCCCAAAACCACCGAAATAGGTCCCGCCTGCCCTGGTAGCATCGGTCGCTGGTTAGGCTGGCGAATTGTGGATTCCTATTGGAAACAGAAGCCCAAACTGAGTTTGGCAAAGATTTTGACCGATCCAGAAGCTAATCGATTATTCCTCGATTCAGGCTACCGCGGCGAAGCAGATAAAAAATAAGATGGCAAAAAAACAACACGGTGATATAGGCGGAGGAGTAGATCCAAAAGATGCCGTCAAAGTCAGTAAACAAGGTCTTTCGAAGGCCATCAAGATTTTTCAATTCGTCATTCCCTACAAATGGACCTTCATTGTAGGGATGGCTTTTCTATTACTTTCTAATCTAACGACTCTAAGTTTCCCCCTTTTAATCGGTGAAATGACCAAGGTGATTGAAGGGAAATCAGCCTATAAAATCAACGAAGTAACCCTGTTTTTCTTCGCGGTTTTGATCGTTCAAGCCATCCTGTCCTTCTTCCGCATCTATACATTTGCGCAAGTTTCAGAGAAAGCGATGCGTGATGTACGCCAGACATTGTATGCTAAAATCATTACCCTTCCCATCTTTCACTTCGAGAAAAGACGCGTAGGTGAATTGATGAGCCGCATCACATCCGATATCACGCAACTACAAGATGTATTATCAATCACCCTGGCCGAATTCTTTCGCCAAGTGTTTACACTCGTGGGTGGCGTTGCGCTTATTACTTATATCTCCTGGAAGCTGACTTTGTTTATGTTAGCCACCTTCCCGGTCCTGGTAATATCAGCTATCGTATTCGGTAAATTCATTCGGAAGATCTCCAAAAAAGCGCAGGACGAACTCGCTAACACGAACATCATCGTAGAAGAAACATTGACTTCAATCCAGGCTGTAAAAGCATTTACGAACGAAAAATACGAGGTTAATCGTTACACATCGTCGTTAAATAAGGTGTTAGGCGAAGCTTTGAAAGCAGCCACTTTGCGTGGTGGATTTGTTAGTTTTGTGATCTTTGCACTATTCGGTGGAATCGTGGGGGTCGTTTGGTACGGTGCCGCTCTCGTGGCCCAAGGCGACTTAATCTTAGCAGATCTCTTAACCTTCATTTTCTACACGGCCTTCATCGGAGGTTCGGTAGGTGGTTTAGGTGACATTTATGCTCAATTACAGAAGACCATAGGTGCCTCTGATCGAATTCTAGAAATATTAGGGGATCCATCGGAGATTGATTTAACTTTAGAAACACCTGCGTCTCCTGTAGGATTTAGCCAAATCAAGGTGCAAGACCTCGAGTTCTCCTATCCCTCCCGTCCATCCGTTCAAATCATTAAAGGAATCAACTTTACTATCGAACCTGGTCAAAAGGTAGCCATCGTGGGTACTTCCGGAACTGGAAAATCGACGTTAGCGCAACTATTCATGCGTTTCTACGAGCCAAACGCAGGTTCTATCTCCTTAGGGGATCGTTCCATAGCGGACATCGACATCACAGAATGGCGTAAAATGGTAGCCCTAGTTCCTCAAGAAGTGCTACTATTCGGAGGAACCATCCGCGAAAATATTGCCTACGGAAAACCAGGAGCCACTCAGGAAGAAATTGAATCTGCCGCTGAATTAGCTTACGCTAAAGAATTCGTTGAATCGTTCCCAGAGAAATGGGACACCATGGTAGGAGAAAGAGGTGTGAAATTATCTGGGGGCCAAAGACAACGCATCGCCATCGCCCGCGCGATTCTAAAGAATCCCAAATTCCTATTACTCGACGAAGCCACTAGCGCCCTAGATTCAGAATCAGAAAAATGGGTACAATCCGCTCTAGAGGAATTAATGAAAAACCGGACGAGTTTAATCATCGCCCACCGTTTATCCACCATCCGCTCGGCAGATTTAATCCTAGTAATGGAAGAAGGTAAAATTATCGAATCTGGTTCTCACGAAGAATTGATGAAAAAGAAATCGGGGATTTACCAAAACATGGTCAAATTGCAAACAGAACATTTAGGCTAAATGAGCTCTTCGTATTCACTTTCGGATTTTGACCTAAGATCAACCCCTTGCAGAGTTGATGTTTTAGCTACCTTTCAAGCCGTAGATTTCGCATTAAGCCAAGGTGATATCGAACAAAAATTAAGCGATCAATACGATCGTGTAACCGTATACCGTACATTAAAGACCTTTTTAACACAAGGATTACTCCACAAAGTTTTAGATGATAATGGCGGCGTAAAATACGCTTTATGTAAAGAACTCTGCCATCAAGGAGATCATAATCATCAACACGACCACGTACATTTCAAGTGCAATCAATGTGGCCAAACTACTTGTCTAGAAACCGTACACATCCCAACCATTGTTCTTCCAGCTGGATTTATTAAGCAGGAGAGCAATTTGTTGATTCAGGGGGTGTGCACTTCGTGTAGAGTATAGAGAGGAGAGTAGAGATCAGAGAGCAAAGTTCAAAGAGCAAAGAGCAAAGTTCAAAGAGTAGAGTTGCGCGGGCAAACATTTCACGAATGAATAAAAAACGAGGCGGCAGCCTCTTTTTTATGCCTTATCTCTACTCTATACTCTCTTCTCTCTACTCTTTTCCTTCTCCCTTAGGACTAGTTTTTATACAAAAAAAAAGACCCACACACTGTGCAGGTCTTCTATAATAACTTGGAGCTTACTTACTTTCCCGGGTTTGATCCCAGTATCATCAGCGGTGCGGGGCTTAACTTCTCTGTT
>JACCDV011218398.1_pt1 | contig 20752 bp, 26 predicted proteins | sample 7446131 | NCBI WGS metagenome assembly JACCDV01 (sample SAMN15323448, study PRJNA562643) | freshwater metagenome | isolation source: river surface water | place: USA:Blue River Watershed | collected 2017-08-17 | reverse complement strand
TTTTCTTCTTTTTGCATTATACTTACTATTTTTTCTATATATTCAGTATTAACCATCCATGTGTCTGATGCTAGAGTAATGACATAATCAATATCAGGATATTTTTCTGAGAAACATCTAACACCTTCATTTAACAAAAGTTCTGCTCCAGTAAAATGTCCAGGATTAGGTAGGTACAATATTTCATCTTCTAAATACTTTTCTGGCCACCATTCTTTTTCACCATTATAAGAATGAACAATTTTTACATCTTTTAATATCTCACTTTTACTCCAAACATTACGAATAATCTCCATGTTTATTTTTGCATCGTCTGTCCGGTTGTATGTGTACATCAGTACTCCAATTTTAGGATTATTCATTATGCTTTCTTTAATTGATAACTCTTGGCATTACCCGTAACCAAGTACTTCAAAAACTGTTTTAGTGGTGTTGTAGCAACACAAACAACCTTATCTCCTCCCCCATAGTAAACATACAAATCCTCACCACGAATTACTGCGCCAGAAGCGTATACCACACCCGGCTTGCCATCATTTTCGTAGTGCATATCTGGAGAAAGGATAGGATGCTCTGAACGATATAAAACTTTTGTAGGATCGTCGAAGTCCAAAATCATTGCTCCAACTTTATATTTATGAGACTCATGCTTTTGAGTCGCATGATACAAAAGCAACCAACCCAACTCTGTTCTAAGTGGTGGAGGTCCAGAACCACGAATTTTTGAATCCCAACTTTTAGTTCTTTCTTTTTGTTCTCTTGGATGTCTACTTTGAATATTTTCTTCTTCCAGATCTTCCAAATTATCTACATACTCAATTAGTACTGAAGGCTCAATACTGTGAATAATTGCGAACTTCCCATTTATTTTTTCAGGGAATAGTAACCAGTTTTTATAAAACTGATTCTCTGGTGAAATTTTTATTGGTTTTTTCCATTTCCATTTTCCGGCCTTAAAATCTTCAACGCTTATTGAAGTCAGTGCTAGTCTAGGAGTCGAACCCCAACCCTCAAAAACAACGTATATCATGTAAACTCTACCATCAATCAAAACTGTCCTAGGATCCTCTGCTCCTGTCCAACTACCACCCGATGAATATACTGATGCGTTGTAACCAATAGGTCCCACAACCTTGTTTGAATCTGCCAGACCAAAACCCGTGGAAGGTTCAAATACCGGGTATGGCAATCTGTAACTAAAATCTTTTCCGTCAAGACTTTTTGCGTAACCAACTCTAGAAATTCCGTCATTTCCAACTGCTCTGTATAAAAGATGTATAGTGCCTTCCTCGTCCTGAAATGCTCCAGGATTAAATGTTCCCTCATCTTGCCACGCACTTCCTCGTATTGGCTGAATTACTGGGTTCCCATGGTACCTATCCATTATTTTAGGATATCTTTTTGCTTCTTCTGTTTCCTTGAAAACAGGTGGAACTTTAGCGACAATAAGTGTTCCGTCCTGTGTTAACCAGTAAAGTACAAAAGCTTTTGGAAGCACAGCAAAACCTATAGGCTGTATAGGTCTAGTATCGTCTTTTGAATCCACTACTCCCTGCCAAACAGGTATTCCCGCACGCCAGATTATCCTTCTCGGATCATTTATATCAATAATCACAGCACCAGTTTGCAACAATGTCTTGGACTTGTACTCAACTGAGGCATCGTACATAACCACAATACCCTCGTGAGTTTGTGTGCTACCGATAACTTTTAAATCCCCCGCATCAAACTGCCCCACACGTGATGTAAAAAGTAACGAGGCTTTTTCCTTCCACACAGACAGCGAGTGAGAAGCTTGGTTTTTAATAAACAAACCATCTCGGTACATTTCAAACTTGTCTTTTTGTTTATCATAAACCACAGTTGCATGAGTAGAGTCATGCGATGCTTTTTCAGACTTAACTTCCCATTTATGCAAATCTTTTGACCTAGCTACAATAAGCTTATCTTTCAGCTTAAGTTTTCCCTTTCTAAAATATGTTAGAACAAAACCATTTGGAGATTTAGACAGCGAAAAATTATAGCAATCTTTAATTTTCTCAGTTTTTTTACTAATCATTTTTACTGTAACTTTTTTAATATCCTTAACAAAATCTATGCCGTTATCACTCCATGACAGAAACAACTCGGAAGAGTTTTTCTTTGATCTACTTAAAAGTACAATCTGGTCTGAAACACTAACCACAGCTAGTGGTTCGCCGTCTAGAATTTTCACTCTATTTATTTTTGAAGTACTTTTTTTCATTTAGATTTCTAAAATCCAAAACTAGCGCCCGTATATATCTTCAACTCTAACAATATCGTCTTCGTCAAACTCCCCTGTTGAAATTTCAAGTATCACAACATCGTCATTCATTGCAGAAATTCTATGCTTTGTATTTATCGGTACAGTAAACTCGTCACCAGCATTCGAGTCAAATATTTCATCTCCTATGATAATTTTTGGATTACCAGAAATAACTTTCCAAAACTCTTGTCGTTTTGAATGATATTGCAAACTAAGCTGCCCTCCCTTATTTACATTCAATAACTTAACTGTAGAAGGCTCATTATTTGTAAAACGGGTAAATGACCCCCACGGTCTTTTGGTGGTGATTGGTTCCATGCAAAAATTATAGCATTTTATATATGCATATTTATATATTTTTGAATTAAAATGTTGATATCTTTCGTCTAGTTCTTAAGATAACGATGTAGTAACTCTATGGTTTCATCTGGACCGTCTGCCTGAATATAATCTACCCCTGTTTTCTTAACTGGTGAGTCATTTCCGCCCTTAAACAAGGCGTCTCCAATAAAAATAATATCTTCTGTTTTAACTTTCAAAAGTTCCTCTATTTTGCCTATAGTATATGCCTTATCTACACCCTTTCTTGTTATATCTACAGAAGTTGTACCTCCAATACTAATCTCATATTGTGGAATTTTTGCCTTAAGACGCTCAATTATAGCCTTTCGCTTGACCTGATCATGATCCCAAGTAACCTTTACTTCTATCGGAGCATTCTGGCCTCTTCCAGAAAAAGTTATCTGACTACCTCGGTCTTCAATGAGTTCACCGTATGGGTCGCTTACATCAATACCACACTCTTCAATGGAACTATTTAGCGCCTCGATAATTTCTCTTTTTTCAAGCTCTGTAAAATGTTCATCATAAAGCTGTTTCCATGAATCTGTTACTTCGTCATATATAAAACATGTACTTCCCATTGTCGGGAAAAGATACAAGTCTTTCAAAAGTTCTTTAGGGCAGTTAAAATTTGCAAGAAACTGCTTTTGAAACTGACTATATGCTCCTCCAGAAACAACTACAAAATAATAATTTGGTAATAACTTACATATCACATCTGCCATTTCTGGGGTTAAGGATGTTTTGCTTTTTGCTAATGTTCCGTCTAAATCACAAACGATTGCTTTTTTTGATTCCATAAAATTATGGTAGAATTATAACACATGACGAAAAATATTTTTAACTTTTTTGACAAACTTGAGGATAAAACCAGGGCAAAACTAAGCCGAATGCCGATTTTATATGCCTTTTTGGGTGGAATCGGAGTTGTATTATTCTGGAGAGGAGTCTGGCACACTACCGACTTCCTAACGGCTTATATTCTGGGAGAAACTGAGGTTACTCTTTTTAGTCTAGTCGATGGACCCCTTTCCTTTCTATTTGGAACTATAATTTTACTTGTTACAGGAGTATACGTATCGGCTTTTATTGGAAACCGACTTATTATTACAGGACTCTCAGGCGAGAAAAAACTTGCTGAAAAAACTGAAGATGAAATTAATGCTGAAGAAGATGAGATAAAAAGTATCAAAAAGACTCTAACCAAGGTAGAGAATGAGATCAGTAAAATAGAAGAGGAAATAACAAAACACCACCCTAAATAGTCCGCGCTACGATACCAATAAGCATAATACCTATAAAGTTAAAAAATAATGATAGTGGTATAAACTGTGTAAGTTTCATTTTTGAAAAACCTAGTAAACCTATACCTAGTTCATCTGGTAATGGAGAGGCAATAAGTAGTCCCCCAGCCAAAAAAGTAAACCATCTGAAGTATTTTAGTTTATATAATGTGTGAGTTCGCTTCCAAATACTGTTATGTCCAATAACTTCAAGCAAATGTTCTGATAACTTATCTCGAATAAACTGGAAAATCACAATATCCCCCAAAACTGCACCAACAGCACCAAAAAGTGCATTCACAACGATAGAATTATCTTTAGCAATGTGTCCCAGAGTAGCGATAGCTGGTGCAGTAGTAAAAATAGAAGTAAAAAACATTCCTGCAACAAAACTACCGACAGTATGAAGCTTTTGTGTTGTTAGTAATATATCTGAAAGTATATTTGCCTTGACCAAAACAACTGCTAGTAAAATACTAAAAGATATAATAGCAACATCTTGTATTAGAAAAGCTTCACCACTTCTCAGGTTGCTTTTGAGGTGTGTCATAAATAGAATTTATTTCTTCTTAGGTTTCTTTTTTTCTTTTTTATGTGTTTCTCCTTTTGCCATGCAAATATTGTAACACATATACAAAAAGAAAATCCCCTACTTGGGGATTTTCTTTTTATTTGAATTTTAATTCAAGATTAGCTTAAATGCTTTGATACAAGCTTTGTCATCTCAAACATATTCACCACAGATTTTCCTCCGAAAACTTTCTTTAGAGACTCATCAGCATTAATGTTTCTCTTGTTTTTAGGATCTTGTAAGTTCTTTCCTTTGATATAAACCCAAAGCTTTTTAACAACTTCAGATCGAGGCATTGGGCCCTTTCCAACTACTGCTGCCAAGTCGGCGCTAACAGTCATTGGTTTCATAAATGCAGAATTAACTTTTGTTGCCATTTTTTTATTAATTATAGTAATGGGTCTATTATACATTATGCCCACCTATAGGGCAATGCTTAGAAACGCCAAGCAGCACTACTAGACAAGGTAGTCAAAATATTATATTGTATTGAAATATTATATGGAACAAGCAAAAATAATCTCATTTGAGGAGTTTGAAGGTATCAGAGATAGCCTGGGCACAATAGTATGCACCTCAGGTGGTTTTGACCCTATCCACCCAGGACATATAACATGCATAAACGAATCTCAGTCGTATGGAGATACTGTCGTAGTTATTGTAAACGGCGACAGTTTCCTTAAGAACAAGAAGGGTAAGCCTTTTATGGACTTAAAAACAAGATGCCATATCGTTTCCTATATTAAAGGAGTAGACTATGTTATCCCCTTCGAGATCGAAGATGACTCAACAGTTTCTGTCGCACTAGAGAAGGTTAAACCGCATGTATTTACAAAGGGTGGAGACAGAATAGATGAAACGAGCATTCCTGAATGGCAAACTTGCGTAAGAAACAACATTAAAATAATTTCTGGCGTTGGCCACCGAAAAGACTGGAGTAGTTCTGACTTTCTTAAGGATTGGGGAGAGTTTTGGAAAATGAAATAACTATTCTTTATCTTGAAATCTATTAAACAATGCGTTTACTAGAGATAGTATTATTGAGAACCAAAATGCTGTCCAAAAACCAGCCACTCCAAAACCTGGAACTATTTTAGATGCTAGAATTATAAATAGTGCATTAATTACTAGTGAGAACAAGCCTAGGGTAAGAATAGTAAGAGGTAGTGTAATTATCTTTACCAACGGTTTTATAAAAATGTTTATTATACCTAGGACAATAGCTAATACAACCGCACCCGAAAGAGTTACTGACGCACCAGGTAATAAATAGGCAGTGATGATTATTGCAATAGCAGATACAAATAAATGTGTGATTAGTTTCATAGATATATGATAACAAAAAACCACTTATTTTGTAAGTGGTTTTTTGTTATTTAGTATCCTAGCTTTTCATTAACAAGTATCATTCTCACCTTCCTACCCATAAAAGTAGGCTCGTTATTTATTATTAATATTTTTGACAAAGTAGTACCTCCCATTCCAACTTTTTTCATTCTTTCATCTTCCAAAGGAACTACATACTCCCTAAGTCTCTTTATAGCGTCTTCTAGAGTAGGTGTAATTTTATTTGTACTTACTACAAAAATAATATTCGGAGAAGTAAATACAATGTGTGGCAACTGACTTCCAGAAGCAGAAGCTATAACAATTTCTCCTGTTTCAGACAACGCATGAACACTGCCCAAATAGTAGTCTGCAAAAACTTGGTCTTTTTTATATTGAGCCTTCTTTTCTTCATCTGTCTCTTCGAGCACTTTTTCATGCAAGTTGTTCCAAGGATGAGTTTTTGACTTTAGATAGTCAACAAAACCTAACTCGATTAAACTTGTTGAAGAACCATTATTTATACTTGCCCCTGCAGGTATTAACTCTTTAATTTTCTCAAGAGCCTCTTTTTTAGTTTCAACTAAAATAGTCTCTATACCTCTTTCAGCTAAGTTTTTTTGAGTATTTTTAACAACCTCAATATTTGGTATTGTTTCGTAATTCATATATTTAATTATGATAAAAATTAATAAATTATTTATTACCCTTGTCTATATCTTTTGCTAGCTTAAGAAGTAGACTGGTCATGTATTTCACATTCACTGAGTAATAAACCTCCTGTCCTCTACGTTCACAACTAACAAGATCTGAGTCCTTTAGTATTTTAAGGTTCTGAGACACTGCTGGTTGAGGTAGATCTACTTTAACAGCAATCTCCCCCACAGTCTTAGGGCCACTTGTAATAGCCTCTATAATCCTGTAACGGTTCTCGTTACCTATACCCTTACCCATTCTCGCTATTTCTTTACATAAATCTGACATATGCATATATTAGCATATCTATATATATCATTGCAAGAGAGTTTTAAATCTAACTAGAAGTTATTTGAAATTTAGTGTAACTCTTATAGAATCAAATAACTTTTTAAGTTCCACTTCATCAAATTTACTTATACTTCCTTCAGGATAATTCTCAAATACACCATAGTGTATGAAGTACCTTATAGCAACACACCCATCCCCAACAGGAGTTGCGTACACCGTTTCTTCGTATCTGTTTCCAGCACCTGCCCCCAAAGAATATGCAATTGTGTACCTACGTTTAGCAACATCCGCAAAACCCTTTATTTCTGAGCTATCTAGAAACATCTGTGCAATACACGCATCAACAACTCCCGGAACATACTCGTAGCTAATATAGGTATCGGAAGAAAGGTTTGTCCCCTCATATAATCTTTTTGGAATACTAAATCTTACTCCAGCAAATGATTTTTGTGGGGTTGATTCATATCTGTATTTCTCATCTACAACAAAGTCTTCAGGTAAGTTTATTGAAAACTTATAAAAATCACTTTTGTACAATTGTGGTAGTTCCGACGTATTAGGCTGAACCGATATTCCAGAAATATTTTCATGATTATCCTTTTTCACAATACTTTTTGGTCTAAAGTACCATGAACCAACTAGTATGACAAAAACTATAATTCCAATGTAAATTTTGTTATTCATATTACTTGAAAAACATTGAACCCTTATTATTTTCTAATTTTAATACTAACTCTCCCTTACTGGTAAACTGATAACTCATAGAAGCTTGAAGCATTCCCAAGAAATCTGCTTCTTGTGAGTTATCACAGGCCATTAGGGTAGAAAATATTTTATCAAATTTTATACCCATATCAATTACGCCGTATTGACCCCCAGCACTATTACAATCTGTAGTAGCACTAAAAGAACCGTCTGCCTTAAATGTTATTGTGAATTTATCTTTAACTTTTGGAGTAACTGTTTTAGCACTATTATACTCTGTACTTATCCAGTTCCAGGTTTTCATTGTAAGTTTCATTCTATTTGGGTCAGACTCTCCCTCAAAATTTTGAGCAACCTCTCCAAATTGTAATGTTGCCGGATCTAACTTAAGCCAGATACTTTTTCCAATACTTGGTTGTTCCGCAAAACTCTCTCCAGGTTTTCTTTCTGCATAGTTTACAACTATCACATTGTTATCTTTTAACTCTGTAGTCTGAGGCGCAATACGATCTCCTAGAAAAATGCCTTCTGAGCCCACATATCCTCTCTCTGTATTAAGCGCGGCCACAACATAGTAAAATGTTCCCGACCCGCCAGTGTTTTGAGTGAGTAAAAATGCGACATCTTCTTTGCCGTCACCATTGAAATCAGCTCCTACTTCATTACCAAAATACTTTGTAGTAATACTTGTAGCACTACCTGGAGCAGTAGGAGAAATTGAAACACCATCTTTTAATCTAACTTTTTCTCCAGCAATTGTGTATAAAGCGTCTTTATAGGTACTAGAAATCTCTGATACATTAGGTTCTTTTTCTTTATTGGTTACCAAATAAATAATAGTAATTAGTCCCGATAGTAATAACACTACAGTTATAAACTTTGCATAATTTTTCATATTTCCATTATATCACGATAAAATTTTTGTTTATTTATATTAAAATTTCTCTATCAATAGATGTTTCTGACTTCTATCTAGTTTCTTTATTGCAGACTCTCTTTTTGAAGCTGTGGATCTGTTTTTACTTTTTTCTATATAAACTATTTTTACTGCCTTGTGAGATTTTACATATCTACTACCTATACCTTTTTTATGCTCCAAAAATCTTCTTTGTACATCTGTGGTAATCCCAGTGTAAAGTGTTTTATCTTTACAAAGCAAAATATATACAAAATACGACATCTTTTATAGACTAATATTTCTTACAACTTCAGCATCAATTATCGGATCGTCTACTTCACGAATAGACCCATAAATTCTAATTGTATCGCCCAACTCAAATCTTGTTAGTGACACCCTGTTTCGCACTGTATTCAATATTGAAGTCTTTTCCGTTATATTTATGTTGTATGTTTTGCCGTCAATTAACACTCTGATTGAACCCGGAACATTAACAGAAACCAACTCTTTTAAACTACCTTGAAAATTTCTTGGTTTATAAATATTTAGATCAACATATGTAATAACTGAATCAGCGACCACAGTTCTTGTATTTATATTATAATCCCCCGACACTTTAGTTATTGTGTCCCCAGAAACAATATGAGCTAAATCTAAAACTCGATTACCTTTTACAAAACGTGTAGTGGATGTGGCCATTACTGTGATTGTCCCAATTTTCTTGTCATTAAGTATAAAAGTTTTTGATGGCACATCTACACTTTGCACTTTTCCAGAAAAAGATGTCTGCTTCTTTTGTACTGACGAATTCTTTACTGTAGACGTAACCAAAGTTAACACATCTCCTCCTGTTAACTGTCCAGTAACATCAAGCATGTCTCCTTCAGATATCTCAGAAATTGTCGTTGACTCCCCAGTACCTCTGAAAAACTTTGTGCTCTGATTTGTTTTAACAGTTAGTCTAACGTAAGAATCGCCCCAATACATTCGAGTAAAAAGAGTAGCTCCGGCTATTTGCATCACTTTTGTTCCAGTAATAGTAGCCGTACCGTCGCTTGTAATATGCACCTCAGATCCAGAAAAAGCCCAAGAGAATTTAGGGGTAAAAAGAGCCAAAACAAATATAAATACTAGTATTTTTTTCATTTGGTAAATATACCACAAAATTACAGAAATAGAAGACCACTTATATTTATATTATTCCAGGCAATGCTGCCAGACTTGGACTCGAACAGATACGTCTCGAGTAAAAGTTTACTGACTTTTCTCGCGACCCTACCTCGCGCCGCAGCGCTCCGGTCTTGCACTCGGGTCCCATCCCGAGTTCACCTCACGAGGGCAGATAGTTAATTCCGGACAAAGCTGGCCGACTCGAGCTAGAACCGTGGTTGGTCAAGCCCAGATTGGCGGATTTAGCTAATTTAAGAATACCATATCGACAGGTCTCGAGCACACAACATTTTCAAAAAGTGACAAAAGTGACACAGGATTGAGTATAGAAGTTACACATAACTGTCACTTTTATTTATAAACACAAAGACCGTGAATGATCGGGTTTATAACGCTATATATCTGCCACACAAAAAGACTAACTAATAAACCATAGGTTATTAGTATGAACCACGAATGTTTGTTGTGGTTAATTTCCTTAAAAACGGCTATCAATCCCTTTTGTCTCCATTCTTCCTTTGCCTGCTTATCTCCGAATAATTCCCTATATAATGAACGACCAAATTGCGCCATTACATATATAAAACCAAATCCCATTAAAGTCATAAGTGATGTATTTGCTACTTGTTCGCTTATCGGTAATGCACAATATGATTGTCCTATAAAAATTATCAAGCTAAGCCCAACACTTGTAGCCAATAGAGATCTAAACACCGTGTAACCTGCTACAGTCCAAAGGATAAGGAGAAAAATACTAAATATGACAATCAACACTATTGGTCCAATGGTAGTAAAAAATGGAGTTGTAATTAGAATTACAGATAACACCATAACTCCAATTAAAAAAAGCAAAAAAGGTTTGATATTCTTTCTTTCAATTCCAGATCTTTCTAAAAAATTAACCAACGTTTTCATATAATTTTTGACTAAAATCTAGCATCTCTTTCGATCTCATACCACTCTCCAGGATTAACATCTAAATACGACTTATATTTTTCTGATAATATTTTTGCCAATTCTTTTCTTCTTACCAAGCCTTCGTAATCTATATGCTGAACAGTGTAAGAACCACCAGATTTAATCGTTTGAGCTATTAGGGTTGTACGCGGAATTAATTCAAGATACTCCATATATAATTTATATGCTACCGGGTCAGAATACCATGCATTACTACAATTTTGGCAATAGAACTCCTTGTTAGGAATTTTAAGCTCTTTTGAGACATCATCTCCAACTTTTTCGGAATAAAAATTTGTCTCTAACACTTCAACATTTAACGAATTACAACTAAGACAGTAGATCATAAATTTTTTAAAAATACCAAGGAATAATAGTAAGTGATGGTCCATGCGCCTCTGCAGGCCAATGTTCATCTATGTTCCAAGTATTTCTCGTTTCTACCTTATCACTATCCTTTCTTTTTCGTTCTACAACAACCTCGTCACCCCTATTAACATCAAAAATAATTTCTTTCATATTTTCACCAACAAACCAGCCAGGTTTTACCCAATAGATTATATTCTTTTTATCTTTTGGGTTAACTCCTATACGAAATTCCCAATCCTTATCACTCAAATTTGGTGATCCCATATGAACACGTGCTGAATCTAGAGGAGGCCAATTAAAATGTATTGAAAGATTCATTTGTTTATTTCTTAATTGACTTATCAACCACAAATTGTCCGAGAACAAGGTTTGTCCTTTCAAAAAGCTCATCATAAGTAACTATTTCAACGTCTTTAATATTATTTCTGAAAAGCTCAAAACTTTTGAGTTGATCCTCAGTCAAATCAGACAATAAACCTATAACTAATAATGCTTTTGGATTAAAAGATTGGAACTTACCCGAGGAAAGTTTATAGAATTCTTTTTGAAGGTTATCCTTCTGATTTAAAATTTGCACCAGACCGCCTGTTAATTCCTTACCGAGAGAAAACACATCTGGTTTTCTATATGGCTGCTTAGAATCAATCAACCTTTTCTTTGGAGTTTTAATCTCAATAATAAACACATTATGTGTAAGGTTGTTCTTATATAAAAAATCAGCTTCTTTTCCAGCTTTATTCTCATAATTTTTCCCACCAAGGTACGCCTTCCCTTTAAAGAGAGCTACTGGCATAGAGAGGATATTTGAAAATATCCAACTGTTTTCAGTAAAGAACTTCTGACATCTTTCTTCTAATCCCTTGGTATCGGTTTTTTGTTCAAGAAGCTTTTTGAATTCAGCTTTTATCGCGTTGAGTTTTATGAAATTTATTTTTTCCTCAGTTTTATATACAAGACTTTCCCTAGCGATTTGATCAGGAATGATTTCTATAAGTGACTCCACATCATCCTCAGAGAGATTGTCTTTTGAAACTCCTTTTGTTTTAATAAAAACACCTAGAGATCCTTTATTATAGACTTGCTCATCTCCTTTAATTTTTTTAGGAAAAATTTTCGAGAGAACATTGTTTGCTGTCTTTTTTACTTCCAGCGAATGTCCTTCCTTTAGGGGTTTGATAAGATGAAAAATTTCTTCAAGCTCTACTGTATTGAAGATGAGAGTATTATTTTTGATTTCTGATTTTAACTTTGGAGATATGATAACTTTTTTGATTCTAGGAAAGTCCTCCATTTTATAAATGACAGGACTTAAATTTTTAGTAAAACCCCAACCAAAATTGGCTACTTTGTATATTCCAGGTATGTTTTGAGGCGATATGTCATGAAATTCTATACTGGTTATATGCTTGTATTTTTGTGTGCCTCTTTGATCGAAAGGATAGTGTATTTCTACGGCTTTCGTTTTATATACCTCTCTAGAGATGACGTCAAAACCATCTCTTTCGTTAGTAAAATAAAAAACCTCCTTGGTTGCAAGGTTCTTTTTAAGGTATTCTTCTTTTCTGAAGGTTGCCATTTGCCGTTATTCTAGCACTTTCTAAAAAAAATGCCCGTCAATTTCAAAACTCATATAAAGTTATCCACAAGCAATCGGCTTGCTCGCAGTAAAAGACGAGCTATACTACAGGTACTTGTAATAGCAAGAAACTAACTGGAACTAAACGGTACCTAGATTGTGTGAGTTTTAGATCGGTCGAGATTTGATCTAAACTCGCTATTTTGTGCCGTTTTTTGTTTGCACCTAAATTGAGACCTAAATTGTTTTAACAGTTCTAACTTAAAACAACATGACTAAACTAATATGGCGTTCCGAAAAACGGAGCGTTAAGTCTCTAAAAGCTTGGAAAAACAATCCAAGAAAAATTACCAAAGAAGCGTTTACGAAACTGAAAGATAGAATCAAACAACGTGGTTTTCACGATGTCATTAAAATTGATACAGATGGTACGGTACTTTCTGGGAACCAAAGGAAAAAGGCATTACTTGAATTAGATATAAAAGAAGTTACTGTCCTCATTCCTAATCGCAAACTAACAAAGGATGAGAGAGACAAGGTTGCACTGGAAAGCAATACTAACGATGGAACATGGGACTTTGAAGGTCTAAAATCATTTGACTTGGACACACTGACTGATATTGGATTTGATAAAGACGAGTTATCAGATATCTGGACAGAAAATATTGAAGCAGAAAATGATCAGTTTGATGTAGATGCTGAACTCAAGAAGATAACCGAACCTAAGACTAAACTTGGCGATCTCATTATCATGGGAGAACACAAGTTGTATTGCGGAGATTCGCTTGACCCGAACTCTCTCAAAAAGTTGTTCGGCAAAGATAGGGCGTCAATGATATACAGTGACCCTGTCTACAATATCAAAATAAACTACAACGCTGGAATTGGCGGAAAACAAAACTATGGTGGAAATGTAAACGACAATAGAACAGATGTTGCGTACAAGGAGTTTTTAAGAAAGAGTATGGTTAATGCTTTGTCAGTTTCTAAACCAGATACTCATATCTTCTACTGGTCGGATCAAATTTACATTGGATTTGTCCAAGACCTCTATCGAGAACTTGGTATTGAAAACAAGCGCGTCTGTCTATGGGTCAAGAACTCACAGAATCCAGTACCAAGTGTGGCATTTAACAAATGCTACGAGCCATGTACATATGGCGTGCGTGGAAAACCTTTCATTACTAAAAAAATTCAAAACCTCAACGAGGTAATGAATAAAGAAATAACGACTGGAAACAACCTAATAACAGAAGCATTGGATCACTTAGATTTGTGGTTTGTAAAACGACTCTCTGGAAAGGAATATGAACACGCTACGAGTAAACCACCTAAGTTGCATGAGAAAGCTATCAGACGTTGTACAAAGCCTGGAGACATTATTCTTGACTCCTTTGCAGGATCATCAAGCACTATGATTTGTGCTGAACAGCTAAAAAGACGAGTGTATGCAGTGGAACTTGAACCAAGATTTTGTGACCTAGCTATCAAGCGATACGAGCTACTTACTGGAAAGAAAGCTAAGATAATCTGATCGTATGAAGAAAAATAAAATCAAAGATTCTTTTCTTGAACAGCTCCGAAAAATCCCCATAGTTCAAGTCGCCTGTGAGAAAACAAATATTTCGAGAAATAGTATCTATCGTTGGAGAAAGGAAGACCCAAAATTTCTAGAAGAAATGGAACTCGCACTGTCTGAAGGTGAAGCATTAGTTAATGACATGACGGAGAACCAACTGTTGTCTCTCATTAAGGATAAAAGCTGGAATGCTATCAGTTTTTGGCTCAGGCATAGAAACCCTAAATTCAGAGAAAAGGTCGAGATAACAGCTAAATTGGAAAACTCAAAAGATGTTCTATCTCCAGAACAAGAAGACTTAATCAAGAAAGCTCTGCTTTTGGCTATGCCACCAAAAAACAATGACCAATCTAAATCCTGATGAGGAAAAGATCATTGAAAGAATGATAAAGGATAGGACATTTAGAGTATCGATGGTACGCAAGAGCCATTATTGGTTCTTCCATTACTATTTCGGTAGACACTATGTTAAATACAGAACTGCTGATTTTCAGAGAGAGATATTTCAATTAACGGAGAATAAGGATATACAAAACATTGTCATCACCGCATTCAGAGGAAGTGCCAAAAGTACCATTGTAACCATGTCATATGTTATCTGGTCTATTCTCGGAGAACAACAAAAGAAGTTTCCTTTAATTCTTGGTAAAACTCAACCTAAATCACAAAATCTCTTAATGCACATTAAGAAAGAACTGGAACAAAACGATGAACTTCGTCGTGATCTTGGTCCATTTAAAGAAGAGAATAATCAGTGGGGTGCTCAATCTCTCATCTTGCTTCAATATGGAGCAAGAATCTCTACTGGATCAGTAGAACAAAGTGTAAGAGGTATCAGGCACAACCAGCATAGACCAGATGTCATTGTCTGTGACGACTTAGAAGATTCTGAATCAGTTAAGACACAAGAAAGTAGAGATAAACTATTTGAATGGTTAACTAGTGATGTCTTGCCTGCTGGAGACAAAGACACCAGAATGATTTTCATTGGCACACCGCTACACCAAGATTCTCTACTCATGAGGCTGAAAGGTATATTCAAAGACAATGATTCAAAAAGTGTATTTAGACAGTACCCGATAGTGGATGAAAATAATCTGCCATTGTGGGCTGGTAAGTTTCCAAACCCAGAGGATATAAAAATGGAAAAAGCTAAATGCTTTAATCTTTTAGCTTGGCAAAGAGAATATTTACTGCAAATAGTAGAAAGAGAAGACCAAGTGATTCATAGAGAGTGGATGCCGTACTATGATGTACTTCCACCTGATAATTTCCACACATATAGAGCGGTTGGTATTGATTTAGCAATATCACTCAAAGATAGCGCAGACTACACCGCTATGGTGCCTGCTCTTGTTCAAGGACGAGGACAGAATTTGAGGATTTACATCTTACCTAATGTAGTTAACAAACGACTGACTTCTCTTGAAACTATTGAGCAGGCTAAGTTGATGTCGTTTGTACTCCGTAGACCTAAATTATTTGTTGAGACAAATGGATATCAAGCGTCAATAATAGAGCACCTTAAAAAGGAAAATTGTAATGTGGTTGGTGTACGCTCTATTGGTGACAAATATGACAGATTAAGTGCTGTCAGTTTTCTGATAGAAAGTGGTCAAGTATTATTTCCCAAAACAGGAGCAGAACAGCTAATTAATCAACTAACAGGTTTTGGCTCTGAAAGACACGATGACTTAGCTGATGCTTTTTCTATATTACTGTCTAAAGTTATTGAAAATAATCATAGATTGGTATCATTTGGAGTATTTCCACCAAGAGATGACAGTGATTTGAATCACTTAAGTAGCAGAGAGAAACTTACTATCGTTGAGAAAAGAAATGAGATAAGAAATAGACCGAAGTTTGATGCGATTTGATTATCTTCCTAAATCAACAAGGGCTGATTTTCCACCAAACATACTTCCGTTATATTGGAATTGTAAACCAGTAGCACCTTTCTTGATTTCAAATCCTACCCAACCTGTACGCTTACTTTGTGCGATAACTGCACCATCTAATCCAAATCCTGGATTTTCCATCGCTTTATTGGTTACGGAAACTTGGTAACTATTTTTCTCACCGTCTCTAATATACATTTGTCCTAAAGTTGTTACATACTGTTGTGATGAACCAATATTTTCTATTGTCACATTCAAATTTACCCATTCATTACCTTCTGCTGGTTTAGTGTACTGACCACCTTGTGAGTACTCCACTTTGTTAACAGTTACAACTGAATTTCCTAATTTAATCTGATCACCAACTTTAAAGGTTGTGCTTTTCTCAACTGTATTATTTGAAGCAGAAGTATTTTCTCCAACTTTTTGAGGAGAAGTATTTCCATTTGATCCAATAACTATTAAAACAATTACGACTATGCCCCAAAACCACCACTTTTTATAGAACTTCTTTTTAGTCTCTTTTTCCATTTAGATTAAATTAACTATTAATCTAGTGGTATACAAAAAACCTACCACTAGGTGCCCCGAAGGGCTATACCGGTTTCCCGATATAACGTCGTAAACGAGCCTAATGATAGGTTTTCTGTTTACGACGATTTGATGCCATGCCAGCGATTACTCGCTGGTTTAGGCATGCTTTGCTATTTAGTTGTTAATGAACATTATATTCCATTTTCCTCTCTATTCCAACCCTATCGCAGATCACTTGTTTTGCTAAGGTTTATAGCGACCATGCGACGAATCAGTAGTTTTGCATAGCTATGCAGGGTTGGTGGTTCTGTCATTAATATATGTATGGAAACACATATACAAGCGACAGGACTAATTGGAAAAGAAGTAATATTGCCAACCATCAAAATTAAGTATTGTTTGTATGCCAGAAAATCAACTGAATCAGACGAGAAGCAAGCATTAAGTATTGATAGTCAGGTAAAGGAAATGCTCAGTATCGCTGAAAGAGAAAATTTAGAAATAATTGATATTCGTCGTGAGTCTCATTCAGCTAAAGATTCAGGACAGAGACCTGTGTTTAAAGAATTATTAGAGGATATTAGAAGAAAGAGATTTAATGGAATATTGACATGGGCGCCTGATCGACTAAGTCGTAATGCTGGAGATTTAGGATCACTTGTAGATCTAATGGATGAGAAACAACTACTTGAGATTCGTACATATGGACAACATTTTCACAACTCACCGAATGAGAAGTTTTTGTTAATGATTTTGTGTTCGCAAGCTAAACTAGAGAATGACAACAAAAGTATAAATGTGAAAAGAGGTTTAAAAACTAGAGTTGAGATGGGACTTTGGCCATCTGTTGCCCCGACAGGATACTTAAATAGTAAGAATGTTGGGGAAAAAGGAGTGATATATACCGATAAACAAAGAGCACCTATTATTAGGAAAATGTTTGAGAAAGTAGCATATGAAAAGTGGAGCGGTAGGAAGCTGTATAACTGGCTTAAGTTTGATTTGAATCTAAAGACAGCAAGTGGAAACAAAAATCTGACCCTAAGTAACGTGTATATGATATTACAAAACCACTTCTACTATGGAACCTTTGAATATCCTAAAGATTCAGGAAACTGGTATAGAGGAAAACATGAAGCACTAATAACGAAGGAGTTATTCGATCAAGTACAAGAGCAGATGACTAGATCAGTTATTAGGACGGAGAACAAGGAATTCGCTTTCACTAAACTAATGATTTGTGGATTATGTTCTTCTGGTATTACACCAGATGAGAAGTTTAAGAAACAGAAAGATGGTAGCGTTCACAGACATGTCTACTATGGTTGTAATGGATCTAAAGATAGAGATTGTAAGGGTGGATATATAAATGAAATAGACTTAATTAAACAGTTTGAAGATTTAATGGAGAGCATCAATATAGATGAAATAGGAATAAAAGAGAAAATTAAAAATGAAGTACAGAGATTTAAAAAGTTTAACCAGATAGTACTCAATTCAAAAGATAAAATAGAAGTTGGAGATATTGATATACGGAATTACTGTAAATACATCCTACGAAATGGAGTTGATGCAGAAAAAAGAGAGTTGTTGGGATGTTTAAAAAATAAACTATTTCTAAAAAATAAAACTATAACAATTGAATAAGTAACTAGGTTAGTCTAACAAGACTTTTAGTTTATTCATTACGGTAGCAAAGGAGTTTTTTTCAGATTCAGCTAATGATTTTTCTCGTTTGAAATCGGTAGTCAATGGGTTAATCGGTGTACCATTTTCAAACATAGCGTACTGTAAGTGAGGACCAGTTGAAATGCCTGTAGAACCAACATATCCAATGATGTCTCCTTTATTAACACTTGCTCCATTTTTAACGCCCTTAGCGATACTTGAGAGATGAGCGTACTGGGTAAGATAACCTCCGTGTTTTAATTCCACAGTAATACCCAAACCTCCTTTTGATCCAGCAGTCGTAACTTTACCATCAGCAGTAGCGATCACAGGAGTTCCTGTATTTGCAGCATAATCAATTGCTCGGTGAGCGGTAACTTGTTTTGTCACTGGATTCACACGACTATAACTGTAACCTGAACTGATTTGAGCGTAACTTAGAGGTGATTTGAGAAATTGTCGAGCTAGTGATTCTCCGTCTTCATTATAAAATTTATCGTTATAACGAAATGCTGTATATGTTTTGCCGTCATTTGTAAACTTTGCTCCTAAAACTTTTCCAGCCCCAGCAGGTTTACCATCAAGAGTTCTTTTTTCATAAACAAGAGAAAATGAATCATTTTCTCTTATGTCGGTCGCAAAATCAATGTCACTTGAAAAGATACTCGCAAGTTCCATAGTAGCTTTATCTTCAACTCCTGCACTTTGAGCAGCAAGAAATAGTGAGTCTGTAATCGTTCCTTTTGCAGTAACAATCTTTATTTCATATTCAATAGGTTTTTCGGTCGCCTTAAAAGTATTTTGATCTTTCTCAACGACAAGGACAGTGTCACTTGAAAGCGGATATTCAATCGAAGCAAGTGCTTTCTTCACAAAAATCAATTTGATAACATTCCCAGTTTGGATTTTTGTAAAATCAAACACTTCTTTTGAAGAAGTTAGAATAGTCATAGCCTCATTATATGATACGTCAAAAGAGCCCAAAACCTTCGTAAACGTATCGCCTGACTGTATTGCGTACTCCACAACCTCTCTGTTCGCAATTTGTTGTGTAGAAATATCTTGATTTATGTCATTTTTTGATCCAACGAAGGGCGCAGTTACAAGCAGAATACCTCCGACAACCAAGGAAATTATTTTCTCCATGAACCAGTAATTTTAGCAGAAATAGGTCACTTTTTCAACCCAAAAACCCGCCCTATTCTTAGCCATATAAAGCAGGTATTTTGAGATCTATTTATCCTACCCATAACCTTAAAAAGGTTGGGTGTTAACTTCACATTCAATCCCAGAACAAAAATCTTTGGTCTCAAGTTCAATTGTGGAATGTTCAATATGATTTTCTTTTAACATCTGTTTAATTTTTTTCCTTGTCCCATCAGAATCCAGAAGAAGTGCTTGATCTACAACGACATGTCCAGTAAAAACATCAGTCTCTCCCTCAAGTGACCAGATATGAATATCGTGAACATCTTTTACGCCCTGAATAGACAGGATTGCTTGCTTAACCTTCTCACTATATATGTGTAATGGAACACCTTGTAAAAAGATGTTGAACGTTTCTTTGATTGTACGTAGAACACCCCAAAGTGTGAACACAATAAATCCAATAGTAAGAATTGGATCAATGAGATGATTATCCCAAAACTGCATAATTGTTGCACCAATTAGAATAACAACCCACCCAAAGACATCTTCTAATAAGTGCCACGATAAAACCTTCTCATTCATACTTCCTCCTTTCTTAAGTCTAAGAAAACCTAAACCATTGAAAGCTATTCCGATAACTGCCAAACCAATCATCCCAACTGCATTTACGTGTTCTGGATTTAGTAATCGAGGAATTGCTTCGTTTAAAATGAAAATCGAACCCGAAACCAAAACAATTGCCGAAAAAATAGCGGAGAACAACGACAATCGTTGATAACCAAAGGTTCTTCTACTATCCGCAGGTTTTTTAGCTTTACGTTCTAGAACCCAAGAAGCAATCAAAGCTATACTGTCTCCGAAATCATGTAGAGCATCAGAAAGAATAGTTAAACTATTTGTCCAGATTCCTCCTATTATTTCAATAATCGTAAAACTGACATTTAGCAGTACTGCCATTTTAATATTTTTTTCTCTTGATGGTTTATGGTCGTGCATGAAAGTTCTGTTTTATTGACTAACAACTACCGTACTTGTTGCTGATGAATTTTGCTCAATATTACTATCAATTCTACCTTTTCTTGTCATATATGCATAACTAAAAAGCAAAATTGCTAGGATTATAGTAATTGCAAGTTTTTTTGGTTCTATTTTTTCAGAATGGTTATGCATATCTTTTATGGTAGTGGCATTTCAAATTTATGTGTGTGCACTTTTGTAATGAGTGCAATCGGAAATAATTTCAGAAACGCATTTACGACACCATACGGAATAATAGTCTTTCCAGCGATGAAGTTTGATGCGGTGATCGCTGATTTCTGGGTTTTTAGAATGTATGGTTTTACATACGCCTCATGATCTGAAAAAGCCTTTTTGTAGTCCTGCGTCTCAGACAAATTCTTTGCCAAGATATACCCACTAGCCATTGCCATAGAAGCGCCCATGCTCGATGCTG
>JACCDV010207705.1_pt1 | contig 20758 bp, 32 predicted proteins | sample 7446131 | NCBI WGS metagenome assembly JACCDV01 (sample SAMN15323448, study PRJNA562643) | freshwater metagenome | isolation source: river surface water | place: USA:Blue River Watershed | collected 2017-08-17 | reverse complement strand
ATTAATGCTGCAAGAAATATTTTTATTAAACATTGTTCATAATACATGTTTATGAACCCGTCGACGTTCATAGGCGGTTAAAGAAACATAATGAAACGATAAGAATCATTATGATTTTGTGAACGGTTTTTAACAAGACAAAATCTATTGTCGTTAAAAGATGGTATGACTTTAACTAAATTAGATGAATGTATAAATAGTTATATCAATACAATAAATTTTGAACAACAATTAAATAAACAATTAAAAAACAGAAAGATTAGATTTTCAAATTTTCCATCTCATATTTCTGAAAATATTGTTAAATATGTTATAGCAAAAAAATATAAAATCATGCCAAATTGGGATACAGAAAACGGAGACTTAATTGTAAACACGTTAAGAATTGAAGTAAAAAGTGGACTAAATTTTGAAAATGGTCCATCATCTTTTGGTCCAGCAGAATATTGGGATAGAATTTATTTTTTAGATGGAAAAGATATCGTTTTAAAAAAATTTAAAGTGTATGAAATTAAATTATCAAATACATCCGAAAAATGGAAAAATATAAAAGTCAATAAAAAAGAAACATTTTATGAACAATGTTTACAAAAAAGAAGACCTAGAATAAAATTTAAAGACATACAAAATCAATTAAAAAATGATTGTATATTAATATTTGACGGATATTTAAATGATTTGTTTTAATTTTTCCACAATTAATTCAACAACAGGTACAGAAATAGCATTACCAGCTAATTGATAAAGTGCAGAATCAGATAAATCTTTCGGAAGTTTATAATCTCTTGGAAATCCTTGTAAATTAAAGCATTCTCTGGGAGTTAATTTTCGAATACCTCTGTTATCTCTTAATAATGGTACATTATGTCCACCTCCTCCCATATTGGCGGTTAATGTTGGACAACAATTACTTTTATTATCTCTTACATAATATCTTCTATATTGATAGATAGTATTTTCATTTATATGTTTAATAACACTTTCTTTTACAGTATTGTAAACTTTTAATCTTTCATGATAATAATATTTATCTGGAATATTTTCTTCTAATAATTCAGATATTTTTACATTTTCAACAATTGGAAAATTAAAATTAAATAAATTATATTTCTCTTGGTTTAGAAATCCAACTATATAAATTCTTTCTCTATGTTGCGGAATTTTTGTGATTTTACAAGTATCAAGAATTTTTGTTTTCACATGATAACCATTAGATGTTAGGTTTTCCATTATGATTTTAAATGTATTTCCATTATCATGAGATTGTAAATTTTTTACATTTTCTAAAATTATAATTTCTGGCTTGTGAAATTTTAAAATTTCTATCATTTTCCAAAATGAATTTGTTCTTTCATCTTGAAAACCTAATTGTTTTCCTGAAATACTAAATGGTTGGCATAAAAATCCAGATGTCATTATTTGATGTCTTGGTATGTCTTTTTGAACATCTAAATTATTCATATCTTTTAATTTAAAAACTTTATGATAATTATTTAATTCGTAAATTTTTTGAGAAGATTGTATCATATCATTTGCAAATACACATGTAAATCCGTTTTTTTCTAATACATAAGAAAATGCTCCTGTTCCTGCAAATAAATCAATAAAATTCATTATATATTAATAATTAATTTCTTATTAAAACAATTTTTTGTAATTAAGATTTTAAACACAATTTTTTATATTTTTATAACAATGAGTTATAGTCAAATGTTAAGAGAATTTCATGAAAAATTTGAATTACATATCCGAGAGTCTCCTTATATGGATTTATTTAACGATGAAAAACTTTTAAATTTACGTTTTAAATTAATCGAGGAAGAATTTAATGAAATGAAAGAAGCTATTAAACAAAAAGATTTAGTCGAATTATTAGATAGTGCTGTTGATATGTTATATGTAATTATGGGTATGGGGACAAGTTGTGGTTTTGATTTAGATAAAGCTTTTAAATTAGTACATGAATCAAATATGTCTAAACTTTGTAATTCAGAAGAACAAGCAATGGATAGCGTTTTATGGTATCAAGAAACAAGGCCAGAATTTAAGCCAGTTTATAGAAAAACAAAAGATGGTTCGAAATGGTTAATTTATGATGAATTAACGGGCAAGGTTTTGAAAAATAAATATTATAAAGCAGTTGATTTAACAGTTTTATTTCCTAATATGTAATTTAGTTTGAAGATAAAGAAAATATTTAGGTTCTTTTACGTCTAGATTCAATTTGAAAATGATTTAATTTGTGATACCCAAAATTATGGTAAAAAACATTTATAAAACAAAATAAGTATAAAATTTAAGATAACATGAAGTCTTGGGTAGACGAATATCAACCCAAAAAATTAAAACAAATTGTTGGAAATGACTCTATTATTAAAAAATTAAAATTGATGGTTGAAAATAATAATTTACAAAATCTTATCATAACAGGTTTTTTAGGTTGTGGGAAATCAAGTTCTATTTCTGCTATTATAAATGAATTAAAAGCAGAATTTTTAGAGTTAAATGCAAGTGATGAAAGAAATATTTCTACAATTAGAACTACAATAAAAACATTTGCTATGAAAAAAAGTTTTTCTAATAAAATAATTGTTTTAGAAGAAATTGATAATATGCCTAAAGGTTCTCAATATGGCATAGCGTCATTAATGGAAGAAAGTAAATCCACATGTTTTATTTTAACATGTAATGATTATGATAAAATAATCGAAAATTTAACTAGTAGATGTATTATTCTAAAATTTGAACCTATTAGTCAAAAAAATATCATTAAAACTTTAAATAAAATATGTACGGATAAAAAAATTACTTGTGATGAAAATGTTGTCAACGAAATCGCATTAAATTCAGAGGGGGATTTACGGAAAGCTATTTTAAGTTTACAAAATTTATATTTATATGTTTTACCCAATCATCATATTACTATTACCGAATATAATACTTGTTCCACCAAACCATCATCAAAACTAATTCAAGAAATGATATATTTATGTATTAAAAAAGACATTAAACAATCATTTGCTGTTTTAGAAAAATTATTAAATCAAGGTTATGATTGTTCTGATATCATTGTATTTATATACAAAGAATGTGCATCGTCTACAACTATGAATTTAGATATTTCTACAAAAGTGAAATATTTAAAACTTATCGGAGATTATCATATGAAAATTATAAAAGGAACATCAAAAATTCAATTATATGCTTTATTAATTTCATTAGCTCGGTAAATTAAAAATAGACATAAGTGCATAAATTTGCAATTTATTAGAATATTCACCATTAATATTGTATTGAAGATTAGCTAATTTATAAATTTCATCAAATAAATTATATTTTAAACAATAATCAAAATAGATTTCAATAAGAATTGATAAATGATATCCATAATTATTTATCAAAAATAAGAGATTATCTATTTTATCTTGTAATGGTAATTGTAAAATATCAATAAACTCTTTAATTTGTGTATTTGTTGGATATTTAAAAATTTCACATAATTTATCGGAAGATTTTTCCTTTTCAAAAGATAATGCTTGAAGTAAAAAAATACTTTGTCTCATATCATTGTTTGATATAGAAATTATTTTATTCATTGTATCATCTGTAATCTCTAAATTTTCTTTATTGTTAATATAATTTAAGCGTTCTTTCATGCTTTGATGTTTTAATGATTTAAATTTAAATTGCAAACATCTCGATATAATAGAAGGATGAATTTTACGAATATAATTACAAATAATACAAAATTTTGCATTATTAGAATACTTATCCATGATACGACGTAAAGCTAATTGAGCATCTATAGTCATCGCATCTGCTTCATCTAAGATAACTAATTTAGGTTTTGTTGAAAACATCATTCGAGATGTAACAAATGATTTTATTTCATTTCTTACAATATCAATGCCCCTGTGATTAGATGCATTTAATTTTAATATCATAAATTTTTGTTCATTGCCATAAAATTCATTCACAATTGTTTGAATAAGGGTAGTTTTCCCAACCCCTCTTTGACCATTAAATAATAAATGAGATAAACAATTATCTTCTATCATATTTTTAATAATTTTTAAAATATGTTCATGTGATATAATATGTTCTAATTTATTAGGTCTATATTTATCAACCCATTGCTGAGCGTTCTTTTGTTCCATCTTACTTATTTTGTATCTTTTTATCTTTAAAATAAATATCATTTTATATGTTAATAAAAATGATACTGTTAATTTTTATTATAATTGTTTTAATAATTTATTTAACATTTAATGAAAGAGGTAATTTTGAAAAACATATATTTAATGACGCAACGCACAGCTTTATTGTTTTAAACGAAAATGATAAAGATAAAGCCGCCAAAATGCTTCATTTATTAGTAGAAGATGTAAAACATTTAATTAATCATTTAAAACAACAATATCCAACTAATGAACATGTCAAGTTAATTATACAACGTTTTAATCCAAAAAATATTTCAGAAGGTTCACCAGATAATAAGGATTTTACATATACTGAAAATAAAGGGGAAAATCTTGTCATATGCTTGAGAGACAAGGAAACTATGAAAATACATCAAAAAAATTTATTATTATTTCCGTTATTACATGAATTGGCTCATCAAGGTGTATATGCTTATTCCGGTCATGGCCAAGAGTTTATTAAAGTATTTAAATTTTTATTAGAAGAAGCGGAAAAAATAGGAATATATAAATCTATCGATTTTAAAAACACACCAACCAAATATTGTTCAATGACAATAAATTCTCATCCATAAAGCGGGCTTTAATTACCATTCACACTCTTTTTGTATTTTAATAAACCATCCTTTTCTTGGTATTGGATCACCTATAGTTTTATCAATTGTTCTCCTAACATCATAATCTGTTGGTATTTTTTTTTCTGGATGAAAATGTTTCCACCAGCTTTGGAAAATTCTTGTAATATCCGTCCAAGTTAAAAAAAGTTTTTCTGTTTTTTCAAAAATATTTATAAAATTCATTAAACATTCTTCTTGTATTTTAATATTATTTTGTTTATTAAGTTGAGTAATTTGATTATTATGTATTCTATAATAAAATAAAGTGTGTGGAATAATAAAAATTGTTTTATTTTGTTCTAAAGCTCTTTGCCATAATCTCATATCTTCTTCTGGAATTTCATTTTTATATCTTAAATTTGTAAAAAATGAAGATTTCCAAGCAACAACAGGATGAGGGATAATATTATAATTTTCATCAAGATATTGTTTTAACTGGTTATTATATCTTGACACTTGTTTTTTCTCTATTTCAATTTCTTGTTCTTTTTTTTCTGTAAAAATAATAAAATCTGAAGCAACCATATCATATGAAGAATTTTCTAAATAAAATAGTTGTTTTTCGATTCTATCAAACGTATAATAATCATCAATATTTACATTAAAAATATAATCATAATAATCTTTTGCAATATCTATTAAATAATTCATGGCTTCAACATGATTTAAAAGTATTTTATGTTCAAAAATAGAATTTTCATATAACTGATTATCCGTGCAACCATAATTAAGTTCCAGAACATCAAAATGTTGGAATGTTTGCTGTTTTATAGATTTTATACATTTTTCAATCCATTCTTTTTTAAAAATAACCATTGCATTTTTATGATACAACAATACACAAACTTTGTCCTTTTTCATTTTTTTAAAACAATTTTTTATTTTTCTTCTCTAACAAAAATGAATAAATTACCTTCAACAATAGATTCAACAATAGATTCGAAAAATCACAAAATCTTTCGTATTCAACCCCAAGACCACAAAGCATCTCAACCAGACAACAAAGTATCTCACCCAGACAACAAATTATTTAACCCAGACAACAAATTATCTCAACAAGAAAATTCTCAAGATGACGACCTTCAAAAGAATCAGATAAAACCCAAAGAAAAAAAAGCTCTTCAAGACTTGTTAAAAGCGTGGGAAGTAGAATTATCAAGAACATACGAACACCGTCCTTCACCATGTTATCCAATTAATCCAATAACAAGACGTTTGATTAATCCAACAGAATTTTATGATACACTACTAAGGGTTTTTTTAATAAATCAAGAACAAGATTTTCATATAGATATACCATCTATTGTCAATATTTTTGCTTATGACAGACAAAAAGTTTTTGAATTTTATGAAGATTTTTTAAATAGAAAAGAATATTGTAGAAATAAATTAAAAGATTATTTTTTTGGAAAACAATTAAGATTTGAAAATAATGAATGGGTTAATATACCTCATATTCCATTAGGTTATGATTTTTTAAGTAAAAGTAAAGCATTGGCTGCAAATATATATAAGGTGCCTTTAATTAATTCAAAAGATATTCTCGAACAAGAAAAGAATCTAATTATTATACCAAAATTAATAACTAAAACAAATAAAGAACAATTATTTCGTCTTTTGGATAGATATCCAGAGGAATTAAAATATTTTACTCAATTAGAAGCTCAATTTTTCGGATTTACAAAAGAACAAGGAGAAGAATTAATAAACGTATATACATCCAAAGATAAAAAATTAATAAAACAATTTCGTGATAAAATTTTAAAGCGAGAAAAGAAAATCAAAGAACAAAAAGGTGGTAGTATGAAAACTGATTTTTCTACTTTATTATTACCATTTTTTTAAGTTTTTTTTTCTCTACTTAAAACAAGTGATATGTCATTTGCATTACTATCTGAAGTATGGAAACCCCCACAAGAAATTAAAAAGTCCCAAGAATCATTTGATAATATATCAATATCATCAACTAAAAAATTAGTTGAAAACAAAGAGTTAGATGGATTAGCTTATCAATATTATCAAGATTTTATTCCTGATGAAGATGAAGATGAAGATGAAGGATATGAAACTGATGATGAATTAGACCACATAAAAGTCTTAAACCATATACAAAATTGCAAAACATGTCAATCAAAAATTAAAGTACAAAATAATATCTCTGACGAAGTTTTAGATATGTTATTATATACAATAACAGGTATATTTATATTATTTTTATTAGATATTGTTTTACGTCTTGGTAAAAATTTAAAATAATTTAATAATATAAAAACATGGTGGAATATCATTATTTTCTATATGGTATTTCCGATTGCCCTTTTTGTGTAAAAGCTAAACAACTTTTAAACGACATGGATATTTTATACGTATATACAGAAATTGACAAAGATAATAAAACATTTTTTTTAAATAAAATGGCTCTTAAAACAAATAATCAAAGAACATTTCCTTTAGTTTTTCATAATGATAAATTTATTGGTGGTTTTACACAATTAGATGATTATCTAGCATTCAATTAATCTAATTCTTTAGACAGAATATAAATGGTTCTTTTTCTATTATAAAATGGAATCGTTTTCTCTAATGGCTTTAATAAAAGTTCTACATATTCTCTCATAGCTATATCTCCATATTCAAAATCACAATAATAATAATTATATGTGTATGTTGGATTCCAGTTTACTGAAATATCTCTATTTAATGATTTTAAAAAAATACTTTTACATTTTGGATACCATAATCCACCATTTCCATCATCTTGTAATTCAATAGGACTATCTTCCAGACTATAAGTCTCAACGTCATGAATCAAATTAGCTTGTAAATAATATCGTACCATTGTTATTATTAAATAAAAAAAATCAATTTTTTAATTTTTAAAATTATTTTATGGTTTTATAATAAATACATGTTTATTATTTATGGTATTTCCGGTTGTAGTTATTGTAGAAGAGCAAAAGAATTATTATCCAGTCATAATTTAGAATTTGAATATACAGAGATTCATAGAAATTTAAAAAAAGAATTTTTAGATTCAAAAAGAGAACAAATTAACAATCATAATACTTTTCCAGTAATTTTTGATAATGATAAATTTATTGGTGGTTTTCGTGAATTAACACTATATTTACTAAAAAATGAAATTTAAGCCAAGATAACAAAATCCTGCTATCATACATCTTATTAATAAATTTAACTCATCTTGAGGAATATATAATCTTATATATTCTTTTAGAAAAGATATTTGTACTATAAAAACCACAATAGTTACTAAAACAAAACTTTTAATCAGATAATTTGGGTCTTGGTATTGGTTTTGAATGCTATTTTGTGTAGGTAATTTACTTATGTAAGAATTGTATGAATTTTGTATCGGCATTGAAGATTGGATTTGCACTGAAGGTATAGTGATAGATTCTTTTAAAATTTCTTGAACTAAAATCGGGTCATTTGTAATCGGTTGTGCTGGAGGTAATTGATTGATAGGTGTAGCTAAATTCACCATTACTAAAATATAATGGTATTATTTCATTTTTTGTTTAAACGCAAAAAAATATATTATAAGAATAATGAGCAAAAGTTATATAATAGCATTTAATAAGCAGTTAAAGGAATTAGTTGTAAAATTAAATCATCTAATTCCAAATAACGAAGATTTGCAATTAGCAAAAAATATGTTCCATATACCAATTATGACTAAGGAAAATATTTATTTAGAAAATTTTTATGAAAATGTTAAATTATATGAAAATGAAATTATGAGCAGAAATGAACAATTTTTTATCAATTTTGATATTTCTCAACTATTTGATGTTTCAACAACTCTAGATAATAAACACAAAGAAGTTAAACAAATTTGGAGTAGTCTTAATATAGAATGTAAAAATGCGTTATGGCAATACGTTCAAGTATTGTTTAAATTAGCTAAAAAATATTATACGTAATTTATATATAATAAAAATGGAAAAATGCAATGATTTGTATAAAAAATTACAACAAGATGTGAAAAATTTTCAAGTAATTATAAAAGATCAAGATTTATTAAATGATGAAAATATGACAATGTTTTGTTTAAATATTATCATGAAACAAGATATGATAAAAGCGAAAAATAAAGAATTTTTTAATGATGAATATATTGAAATTGGAAATAAATGGGAAGATTTTGATGAAAAAATAAAAAAAACCATTTGGTTATATTTTGATTTATTTGTTAAATTGTGTGAAAAATATACAAAAAAACAAATGGAATTAAATTTAAATACAAAAAATATAGATATATCATCAAAATTATCAGAAGTTTCTTCTGTTTTAGAAGAAAAAATGGGAATCAAAATGAATACTGGAATGGAAGAAATGGTTGATTTGATTGCCAAAGAAGTTCAAAAGGAACTTAAAAAAGGTAATACAAATATGCAAGGTATAATTAAAAATGTAATGGAAAGGGTAATTCATAAATTTAAAAATAAGATTGAGAGTGGAGAAATTGATGTCGAAGATTTAAAACAATCAACTGAAAAATTAATGAAACAAATAGGAAATCCAGTATCTTTATTTGGATTAGGAAGTGGAAATGGTGTTAAATTATCACATAATGAAAAAAGAAAAGCAAGACGTGAACGTTTAAAAAAACGATTAGAAGATAAACAACTTAATAAACAAAAATGATTAAAGATATTTTACATATCGATATTTTACATATCATAGAATCATATTTAATAATAATAAATCAAGTAAATTGGAAAGATTCTACAAAAAATAACAAATTAAAATATATTAAATGGTATTATGAAAATCGTTGTTGTGAAAATTATAAAAGAATAAATTTAAAGAGACCTATAATTGAACAATTAGAACTTACATATTATTGGGCATTTAAATATAAACATATTGACATTATAAAATTTATTGAAAAAATTAAGCTAACGGATGCGAGAATGGATTTTGTCGAACTTGATCTGTAAAAATAGAATCTATGCGGTCATCTATTTTTTTGGAAACATCTTTTTGTTGTGTAATTCTGGAAGACAATAAATCTTTAGAATAAATATTTGTAATATTAGGGTAATTTGTCATATTTTCTTGTAATTCAAATCTAACATTTTTATTTAATGCTTGATTTACATCTTCTTTACCATAAAATAATTGTTCTTTTACGGTTGTTGGTTTTCGATTAACAAGTGTAGATTCTTTGAGAGCATTGATTTCAGTATTATGATACTGTTGTTGAGACATATGTTGAGCTGTACCTTCTGCAATACCTATATAATTTGTTCGAGTTGTTGTTTCTTTAGTAGTTGTTGGCGCTAAATATGTAGTTGTAAGATATCCTTTACCTTTGTTTTGATTCATTGTGCCAATATAAGAAGATGTTGTTGTTTCTTTTCTTGTCACACGAGGTAAATCGGTTTCATCATACATAATAGGATTTTTTACAGATTTTGTAAGAGACCCCCAATCATATGTTTCTTGAGACCTTGTTGTATTTGGAAGATTTTCAAAATTCTCCGGTAATTTATGTTGAGTACTTGAACCAGTTGGTGTTGCTGTAATAAATGATAATTTTTCAAATGTTCTTTCTGGTTGATTTTTTTTGACTATAGTTTGCATGGCTCGTTCTTGAACTAATGGCTTTGTATTAGTAATTTGATTATTATAGGTTGTTTTTTGATTTGTTAAAACACGTAAATCATCAACCGTATATTGTGGGGCTTGATACATTGGATGAAATCCATCATTACCCTTTGTTCCATAATCTTGATTAAGCCCGGGTGCTACTCTTGTTTGTTCAAATGGTAAATCATTTGTTTGAAGTTCCGAAACAATATACCGAGTTCTTGTTTCCTCATTCGGTAAATTTGTAGTAAAAACATTCGGGTTTTTCTCAGGTTTAAACAAATTATCTACCTCCTTTTTACCTGGTTTTAATAGAGAACTTGAACCAGTTGCTGTAAATCTTTCTAAAATAGATTTGTCTGAATTCATTTGCATATTTTGATTTGTTGAATTTCCAGAAAAAAAAGGAACCATATTTTGATGTGTAAATGATGAATTTGTTTCTGTAAATCTTTCAACAGGAATTACTTTATTAAATCCACCAGATTCTTCATTCAAAACATCCGCAATTTTTGGATTGTTGTCCTCTTGATTTGCGAACGTTCGTTTTTTCATTTTCTTTTTCTCTAAACCACGAGGGGTAGATTGTACCAATGTTTTTTTTTTCATTTCAAAACCAGATGCTGTAGGATTTCCTAAATTATAAAGAGGTGGAATAATTCTTGTTTGTTTTGCATTTTTTGATTTTTTAAATAAATCATTTCCCAATCCTTGTTCATGTTCTCTTACAACATTAACCATGTTTCCTTGATAAATATTATAAGAATTTGGTACTTCATGAGGGTCAACAATATCTCTTGTATGAGGATTATTACGAGTCTGTTTTTCTTTATTTAAAAAATATCCCAGACCCATTAAACTACTTAGAATAATTACTGTATCCATTAATACTATTTATATTTTAAAATATTTTATTTTTACATTTTAAATCCCGTTTTAAATCCTGTTTAAAAAATTGATTTTTTTTAAATAAATAGTACTTATTTCCCATGTTTAACTATACATCTTACATGGATCACAACTTGCTTGAAGATTTTGATTTTGATGACGAAAATGACAACAATGAACTCAAAGTTATTCCTCCTATGCCAAAACCATCACCATTTTACTGCTCCACATTAGCAATTCAAGCAAAATTTAATTGTACTTTTGATTGTGACTTTTTGTATAAAAATATGAAACTTCAAAAAGGTATTATTCATGCAATTAGGCTAAGAAATAATCCAATACGATATTTAAGTGAATATTATTCACCTCCTATATCTAAAAAACAAAAAGGGTTTCCTTATCAAGTTTCTGTAGTTATTCCACATCAAGATTTTTTTAAAAAAACTTCTAGAAAGGAAAGAAGAGTTATTGACATAATGTTATTTAATAAAGGTACTATTGTTATGAGAGGATTAAAACAAATTGACCACGTCGATTATACTCTTAAAATTCTTCGTAAAATGTTAATGACAACAAATGATTCAGAAAATAATTATGGGTTTAATGGAACATTGGAAGTTGACAAAATTAAAATTAATTTAATGAATTGTCATTATGATTTAAATTTTAAATTAAATCGTAGAATTTTTTTTAATATTTTAAAAGAATCTAAATCTGATAAAATACAAAATGTTGATTTTGATCCTGATAATTATCAAGGCATTAAATTATATGTTAAAGCAAAAAATACTATATTATCTTGTTTAATATTTGACCAAAAAATAAATCTAACAGGTGGTAAAGGGTTGGAAACATTTGAAGAAAGAAATCAAGCCATACAAGAAGTATATGACTTTATTAATAATTTCATTACAAATAATTATGAAAAAATTTTTAAAAGTTTATAAGATGCGTTCAAGTCAAAAAATATTTTAATAGTATATATTATAAACAATGAATCCAGAATCTTGGCAGATTTTAGGCATTAATCCATCAACGCCTATCAATCAAGTAAAATTACGTTTTCGTCAGTTAGCTTTACAACATCATCCAGATAAAGGGGGTTCTCCTTTTATATTTCAACAAATTAAAAATGCTTATAGAGATATCTTAACTTTTCATTCAAATTTAAAACAAAAATCATTTATTGATTTGAAAAAACAATCAAAAGAATGCTTTCACGAGCAATCACAACAACAATATAAAGGATATTTAAATCCAGACAATCTTAATATTGATAAATTTAATTCTTTTTTTATTCAACATCGTTTAGAAGATGATAATGATAATGGTTATGGTCATTTAATGGAATCTTCATCTAATCATAGAGAAGAAGATTCAGAGATTTATAAAACAAAAATTAAACCATTTGCAGACCAACAATTAATTTTATATCAAGAACCTGCAAATGTAGTTAATTGTACTGCTAATGTAGGTCATTTAGGTGAAGATACTACTAATTTTACATCTGCTTGGAATTCAAAAACACAATATACTGATTATGTAGAAGCTCATTCAAAACCTGTAGATATAAACCTTATTCCCCAAAGAGAATCTTATCAATCTATTGATCAATTAAAAAATAATCGAGATAAACCACTTATAGCAACTAAACAAGAACAAAAATATATTCAAAAAATGCAAAAGAAAAAAGAAAAGGAGGAAAAAAATAGAATGTCCAGATTACATACAAAAGATACATTAATACAAACCAATTATCAAAAAATTCATAATTTATTAGGCATTAAATTTCTCTATTCATAAACATCTCATAAATTGCTACAAAAAATCCTTGGAAATAGTTAATTGTTATATATTCATCATTCTCGTATTGTAAATTGTCTTCATCTTCATTCTCGTATTGTAAATTGTCTTCATCTTCATTCTCGTATTGTAAATTGTCTTCATCTTCATTCTCGTATTGTAAATTGTCTTTATCATGTTGTATTTCTTCAACGATGTCTTCACACCATCTTTTTATAATTTCTATCATATTAAATTCTGGAAAATGAAAATCACGATTATTATCAAAAAATGTTTCTATTAATGGATAATGATTAAATGTTTCATCTATAAAATTTCTTAACTTGTCTTTTTCATCCGGTTTAATACAAAATGCTTGTTTTATATCAAAATTATTTATATCAAAATTATTTGATTTTAAATAATTATTTATATTATTGTTTAAAGTGTTCCATTCTTCTTGGTCAATATTATTTAATGAATCTATACATATATTGAATATTGTTTCAACTACATATTCTTTGATGTTCATTGTTTTATTTATGTTAAATAACATTATATTGTTTTTATTTGAAATATATTCAAAAAAAAAATACCATTATTATAATGTATAAAATTTTAAAAACTTTTATAAAAAAAATTCCTCAAATTCCATTAGTAGTTAAAGAAACTAAACGAACTATTTTATATGAAAATAAAGAGTTTACTATTGTATTTTTTAAATGGAAAAAATATGATGGATTACCGGAACATGACCATCAAGGAAAATGTGTTTTTCAGGTTTTAGGTGGTTCTTTACTTGAAAAAAGAACATGTGGAAAAGAAAACATTCTCAAAACAAATGATGTTGGAACAATTCATAACGGAATTAAGCATTCTATTAAACCATTAGAAGATTCTATATCTATTCATATGTATTCTAAATAAATTATAGTTTATATTTATTAAATATAGGTAAAATATCATCTTTACAAAAATCTCTTGATACAGATTGAGTATTTAAGTCTATACCAGCAAAATCAAAATAATCCTTAATTGTTCGAATATTTCCTAAACCATATTTTTCCATATTATGATTTAAGTCTGGAACAATTGGTAATTTATGTATTCCAAGTAAAGTTTTTACTTTATTTAGAGCGTTTTCATCAGTATACGTTTTATCAGTCCATATTTTTGGTTCATTTGAACGAGTATAATAATGGAAAATGATATTTTCTGAAGGTGTAAATATATCATAACCATGTGTCCAAAAACGAATACTATGTAATATTTCTTCACCAACAAATAAATAGGGCAAATTTGGATCATAAGGAACATGTTTTAAAAAAGTTGATTCTACAAAAAACATTCCTGCAGCAATATAAGGTGTTGGTTTAAAACGACTTTGTTCAATTGAAATATTTTCAGCACCTAAAAAGGATATCATTTTTCTGTCATTAAAAAAACTTTTACAAATAATAGGAATATCTTTATTAACATCTTGGTGTTCTATATCAGTATGTATTTTTGGATAATGAGATATTAATGGTTTTTTAATTCCGTTTTGTTTAAGTTCTTTAATCATGTTAATGCATTTAATATCCCAATCTTTTTTAAATAATGTATGAGAATCAATTTGTAAATAATATTTTTCATTTTTCCATAGAGTACTACATAAATATCTCGCCCAAGTCGGTCCTTTAGCATCAATATGCGGAATTCGAATTATTTTAATATTTTGTTTCCATTTAAAATCTATCATTTGTTCTTCACATTCTATATCAGTAGAATCATTTTGTTGGCATATACCAACTGTAATTTTTTCAGGATATTTTGCTTTTGAAAATAATGAATTTATTGTCTGTGAACACAATTTATCTCGATACGATGCTATGGATACAAATATCGTATCTTCACAGCCAATAAGTTTTTGATTAAATGTTTCGGTTTTATTAACATATAAAAATAATAATAAAAAAATAACTAAAACAATCAAATACATTATTAATTGTAAATAAAAAAATTGAAATTCACTAAGCAATTTAAGAAATGTTTTTTCTATTTTTATTAGTTATCACAAGTGTTGTGAATGCTCAATTACCTACTATAATTTCAATTGATAATCAATGTGGTACATCGCCTACTGCTATTACAGTATGTCCAAATCATCAATGTTGTTCTATGCACGGTTGGTGTGGTAGTACTGTTGAGTATTGCGGTGCAGGTTGTCAATCACAATGTAATAGCACTAACACAATAATTTCACAACCTATTACTTTTTATTCTTGTGTTAATAATAAACATATTCATTTAACCTATGATGATGGACCAAGTATATATACAAATAGTATAGCTACTTATTTATATCGTGTAGGAATTAAAGCAACGTTTTTTATACTCGGTAAAAATATAGCAGGATATGAACAAGTAATTAGAAATATGAAAAAATTTGGTCATAATATAGAAGTACATACATGGAATCATCCATATATGACTCAATTATCTGACACGGAAATTTTAAATGAATTAGTACAAACAAAAAATATTGTTTATCAATTAACTGGATATACTCCTATATATTGGAGACCACCGTATTTAGATATTGATAATAGAGTAAATAGTTTAGCTCATTCTGTTCAATTAAACAATATAATGTTAAACATGGATACAAATGACTGGAAAAATTATAGATTAAACGTGACAAGACCAGCTGTACGAAATTTATTAACAAATGCAAATAATGGATTAATTTGTTTAATGCATGATAGATATCCAACAACATTAGACTTGACAAGATATACTGTATTACAGGCACGAAAATTACAATATACATTTGTAAATATTAAAACTTGTTTAGGACAATAAAAGTCATTAAAAAGTATTTAAAAGAAAAATGCTAATATTATATAGCTCCTGTCATCTAGTGGTAAGATGCGACTCTTATAAGGTCGTCACAGCAGTTCGAATCTGCTCGGGAGTATACGTTATCTATTGTAATTTTAAACAAATAGATGATTTAAACAACAACATAATCCTTTATTAACACATTTATATTGAATAATTTGATTACGTCTAACAGTTCCAATATAATTATGATAAAGTAATCGTTGAACAGATACTTTTTTACTTTTATAAGAAATAGAAGCATAACCATTTTTAATTTCTCCGTTGTATAAACAACATTGATTTTCAAAAATATTTTGTTGAATATTTTTTTCAATTCTTTGAATATCTTCAAATGACATTTTCCCATAATTTTCATATGTTGGTACGACAGGTTTTTGATTTTCCAAAAATTTCACAAAAATTTCTTGTGGTGTCATTACCATTATAATTTTCATATATAATTATTATTTCATTACTGTATTTTTTTATTAATATATACTATACTATACTATACTATGACAACTACACAATCAGGCGGGAGTGGTCGAAGAAAACTTTTAACCAATTTGGAAACAATAGAATTTTATTGTTTGACATGTAAAGGGAAAAGAAAGATTCGTTCTCCGAAAAATGTTGAAATTAAAACTACCAAAAATAAGAGAACATATGCTCAAGCTAAATGCACTGCAAAAGATTGTACAAGAAATCTTGTTAAATTTTTATCAAACAATGAAACTAAACAATTACAAGAATTAAAACAAAATAAAGTACCTGTTTCTAAATTTGTAAAAAAATCTATCAAAAAATAAATTATTTTCTATGAATATTGTAATGGGTATTGGACCTAAATATTGGGGAAGTTCGATGTGGAATGCTATCGGTGCTATTGCATTGGCATATCCCGAAACTCCTACTCTAAAAGAACAACTAGATATAACTATATTTTTAAATAGTTTACAAAATGTTTTACCTTGTGAAATCTGTAGAGAACATTATAAAGAAAATTTGGAAAAATATCCTTTATCACATGCAGTATCTTCACAATCTAATTTGATTAAATGGATAATTGATATTAGAAATACAATAAATGAACAAAAAGGTAAAAAAATATATTCTTATGTAGAAGGAGAAAATGAAATACGTAAAAATTTATTTGGTAATGCTATTACTAAAACACATGTTTTATTAGGACTCTCAATTACTATTTTGGTTTTTTGGTATTTACGACGTTTTCTTTTTTAAAAATTTTTTACATTCTGGATATTTTTTAATTGTCATTTTAAATCCAACAGCAATAGCTTGTTTTTTATTAACAAAAAACCGTTTATTTTTAAATTCATTTATATTTTTTCCAATTTTTTTAGAAACATTTTCTCGACATATTTTTGCTTTGGATTTAATAATTTTTCCATCTTTAAATCGAAAGCCTTTTTTTAATTTACCATCAAGTCGTAATCCAGTTTGTGTCATAAGAATAATACTTTATTATAATCAAATATTATTTATTATCCAATATTCCATATATTGCTATTTGTTAATGTTTGACCTGTATATGCTTGAGTTAAAATTAGTGTTGTATTATTTACAATTTCTTGTATAGTTCCTTGTTTTCCTCCTAATATAATCTTATCTCCAACTGTGAATTCCGATGTAAATAAAGTATTTGTTCCAGTAACTTGGGTCGTATTTGTTGTAATACTAATAGTTCCTGTATTAGGGTCTGCATCTGTCCAGTTATTAAAACCAGAACCCATAATCGCACATTTATGGCCTAATTGGGCATTTGGTCCATCAAAACAACAGATAATATATCCATGACGAGTACCTAATACATTACAACGACAAATAACAGCATATTGATTATTAGTATTTTTAATTATATCTCCAACTCCACAAGTCATATTATTATAATAATATATTTTAATTTGTTAAAAACACATGACCATATAGACATACTAATATTAAAACAATTAGATTAATAGATATATAGAATGATTCCCGATTCTCTAAAATGTTCGATTTGTTTAGAAATATATCATCTTCCTATAGTACTTATATGTGGTCATACATATTGTCGGTGTTGTATTGAAATATTAAAAAAATCACATAATAAATGCCCAGAATGTAGAAATCATATTTCTTGTGGTTATCCTTGTTATACATTGAAAACAATTATAGAAAATTATTACCTAACTATAAATAAAAATGATAAAACTACCGTATCATGAAAAAAAATTTGTAAAAAAAACCATATCAGGTTATTCTAAAGAACATATTATAAAATATATGATTGAATCTATATATAATAATGAAAATTATCTTGCATTATATTGTTGTGTTGAATTAAGTTGTTCTGGATTTTTTGAAGAAATATTGCATGAATTGTTTATTATTATTTGCAAATCATGTCATATAAATTCACCAATTTTACCAAAGTATTATTTGTATCTGTTAACTTATTATAATACTGCAAAAAAAACATTGGACAAAGTTTTAGAATTACGTAATGATGAAAATTTTAGAAATTATATGGAAATGTTAGTTATAATGTTATGCAATTCATCTAAACATTATATTTTACCGAAAGAATATCAAAAATATTTTAAACCAATGAAAGTATTCAAAGATGAAGTTGAAGAATATTTAAAAAAAATCAAAAAAACATTATGGAAATTAATTGAATATGAATCATTTAATAAAACAAAACTTTTTGAAAAAAATATAATGATGTATTTAGGGCTTGTTTTAAACGATAAAGAATGTTATGAAGACTTATGGAATATTTTATTAGATTTTGCCAAACATTTAAAACAATATAAACATATATTGGAACAATTAGGATATTTATATCAAATATTTTCTAATGTAGAATATTCAGAAAAATTTTATATTTTTTTATATGCTATATTATTTTTTTTCCGTGGAACATGGATAAAAATAAAACAATTCAAAAAACCGAAAAAAATAAATCATTTATTTTATGAAAATATCAAACATTCAGTTATTAATAAAACCAAACGTATTGATTTTATAAACTTTAACAAACCACTACAACACCAATTACTACAACACCAATTACAAGCATTAAATATCCTAAACCCCCAAAACTCTGAATCTAAAACAACATTAAATATCCTAAACCCCCAAAACTCTGAATCTAAAACAACATTAAATATCCAAAACCCACAAAACTCTGAATCCCAGCCCCAAAAAGAAGACTCAGATTCAGAAACAGCAGTAAATATTCAAACCCCAGAAATTGTAACAATACAAATTAATAAAATTAGATATGGTGATATTTCTAAAGATATTAAAGTAATATGTGAATAATAAAAATAATGAAACTATTAGCTGGTAGTTCTCATCCGAAATTAGCAAAAGAAATAGCAACTTATTTAAATATACCTTTAACAAATTGTTTACTTGATAAATTTAATAATAATGAAATACATATAGAAATTAAAGAAAATATACGTAATGAAGATGTATATATTATTCAGACCGGTTCAAATATAACTAATTATTCAATAAATGATATTTTAATGGAAACTATGATTTTGATAGATGCTTGTAAAAGGTCGAATGCTAAAACAATTACTTTAATAATGCCATTTTATCCTTATGCAAGACAAGATAAAAAAAATGAGTCTCGTTCTCCTATAAGTGCAAAAGTAGTAGCAAATATGTTAGAATCATCTGGTATAAATCGTTTAGTTGTAATGGATTTACATGCTCAACAAATTCAGGGGTTTTTTGATATTCCAGTTGATAATTTATATTCTTTACCATTGGTGGTAAATTTATTTAACCAATTTACAAAAGAGGAAAAAGAAAATATGATTATTATGAGTCCAGATGCTGGTGGAATTAAAAGGGCCTTAAAATTTGGAAAACGTTTAAATATCCCAGTCCTTTTTATGCATAAAGAAAGAAATTATCACCTAAACGGAATAATTGAACAAATGATTTTGGTTGGAAATTCGAATATGTTGAAAGACAAAACTATATTTATTTTAGATGATATGTCAGATACAGCTTCTACTTTAATAAAATGTGCAAAAGAATGTTTAAATTATGGTGCAAAAAATTGTCAAGCAGTTATTACACATGGGGTTTTCTCATCAGTAGGATTACAAAATCTTAATAATTCAAATTATATTTCAAAAATTTATACAAGTAATACTTTACCGGAAATTGATGATAAACGTATTGAATATTTTTCTATTTCCGAATTAATATCTAAAGTTATTATATGTTTACAAAATGGCAATTCTATCTCTGAATTGTTTTAGATAAACTTACCAAAAGTATTTTCACCAGAAACAGTTGCTACTAATAATCCACTATCCAACTTATTTTCATCATAAATTTCTTGAATAGTTTTACTTGTAGAATATAATTTGTTATTAAAAAATATAAAAATACCTTGTTCCGGAGATAAAGTTAATCTTTTCCTACATATAAAAAGAAATTCACCAATTGTTAAATGTTTTGGCACAATAAATTTAGTTTCTTTTAATGTTGGTAAATTGTTAACTACTTGTACATAAATTGGAATCTTATCAGGATATTTTCTTAAAACTTTCATAACATCTTTATATGTAATTGAAATTTCATTTTCTGATTTTTTTAATTTTAAACAGGAAAACATCTTTATTATAATTATATAGAAAAAATTTCAATTACATCTAAAGATGTTATATTTATTTATATTTTTATGTGGATAAATAAATATATTTTTTTTTGTATTATAAGTTTTGAGACAATAATTAATTTCATTATATAAATCTT
>JACCDV010015770.1_pt1 | contig 20759 bp, 19 predicted proteins | sample 7446131 | NCBI WGS metagenome assembly JACCDV01 (sample SAMN15323448, study PRJNA562643) | freshwater metagenome | isolation source: river surface water | place: USA:Blue River Watershed | collected 2017-08-17 | reverse complement strand
GTCCCATAGTAGCACCAAATAAAGCTAAAAGAACAAATTTTAAATTGAATTTATTTCCAAAACTCTCTTTCAATGGATTTGTAGATGTTTTTCCTTCTGATTTTGCTTTCGCGAAAGCTGGTGATTCGTGCATATTTTTACGAATCAAGAAAGAAACATAAACCATTACAATAGAAACCCAAAACGGTACTCTCCAACCCCACTCATCAAACGCTTCTTTAGACATTAATCCTTTAGTAAGTAAGATTACCATTAAGGAAATAAATAAACCAACTGTTGCAGTAGTTTGAATCCATGAAGTCCAATATCCTTTTTCGTTTTTAGGAGCGTGCTCTGCTACATATGTTGCAGCTCCACCATATTCACCACCAAGAGCTAAACCTTGAAGCAAACGAAGAATTAATACAATGATTGGTGCGGCATATCCAATTGTTTCAAAACTTGGAATACAACCAATTACAAAAGTAGCTCCTCCCATTAACATTAAAGTTACCATGAAAGTATACTTTCTTCCAATTAAATCTCCTAATCTACCAAAGAAAAGGGCTCCAAACGGACGCACTACGAAACCGGCAGCAAATGTTGCTAATGTAGACAAGAAAGCCGCTGTTGGATTGTCAGAAGGGAAAAATTTAGTAGATAAAACTACTGCTAAACTTCCAAAAATATAGAAGTCATACCATTCAATCATTGTTCCCATTGAGGAAGCCGAAATAACTTTCCAGATTCCTTTTGATGATTTGTTATCGCTCATAATTTAATTGTATTAGTTTGTTATAAATAGATTTGTAATTGAATAATGAATTCACCTTTATACTTATCAATCTTATCAACTGCTGTATAAACTGGACGCGTTGAATATTGTGTAGTAATTTTTGCATGATGTCCATCTAAGAAAAAATTAGCACCTAAATCAAATTGACTACTTGGTTTATCTAAAGCTTCAAATTTTTTGTATGTGTATGCTCCAAATGGTTGAATTCTTACTTTTGGTTTTTCACTTTTTGTTGGTAACAAAACTCCAGCTTGTGTATACCAAATATTTCCAGTTCCAATCATGGGTTGTAAATTACCAGCACCTGCTAAAGCAGGAGAACCTGAAAATGAAGGATCTGCACTACTTTCATTCATTATTCCTAGATTTCTTAAGTAATTTGGTCCAAAGTCATAATTGTAAAAAACACTGTAAGCTGTAATAGCCATTTTTTTCTCTTTTGCACCAATTGGCATGTCTAAGAAAACATCACCCGCAAATAAGTTAATAGAATGTTCTTTAATTACACCATTTACAGAAGTTTGCGTTCCTTTAGGAGCATTGTAAAAACCAGCCCCAATATTGAACATTTTTTTGGTTCCTAAGTAAGTTCCGACTTTGTAAGGTAAAAAGTTAGCTTCTTTATCAAAAAATTGATATTCTACATATCCAGCTTTTGACCATTGAGTTGTATTGTTGTTATCAACAGCTCTAGCTACACTAGCATTGGTAACATTTGTTGGTGTTTGATTAGTTGCAAAAGGTTTGTTGATACTAAAACGATATTCAAACTTATTGTATTTTCCTTTAGCGAATATACCAATTTGTCTTGCAAACTGATCCGAATTTTCAATTAATGGCCAATTAAAAATTGGAGCATCAACTGTTAAATAATTTAAAGTAGAAGACATTGTCATACGAGATAATCCCATATAATAATGCAATCCAGCACCAACAGACAAACTAAAAGGTTTTGATTCTTGAGGAAGAACCACCGCATATTCATTCCATGCATCATGGAAAAATAAACCTGGTTTTTTTCCTGCACCATAACCACCTGTTCCTGCAGAACCAGAGGCACCTCCATTTGTAAAAGTCTGATTGTTAATTCCAATGTGAGTTAAAATCATGTAACGAGGTGAAATTTGTGCATAGGCTAATAATCGTAAACGACGTAAGCCAGCATCCTCGTGTGATGAAACTGTTTCATCTCCAATCATTGAACCTGGGTTTAAATCAGTAGAACGAAGCCAAACTTGATTCCATGCAATAAAACGCATGTACTTGCTTCCTTCTGGATTTAAGTTGAATTTTAAACCTCCACCGTAATCAGGTGAGCCCTGAGCGGATACTAGCAGAGATAAAAGTAATCCTGAGATAGTTAGTAATTTTTTCATAATTATAATTTTGGTTAGTTGTGCATTTCTGCAGGACCAAATTCTAAAATTATGTTAATGAAAAAAATTACAATATATATTTTTGTTAAAGAGTATAGCTAATCTTTAAAACGTTCCCATTTTATTAGCATGAATTTATCTCCTAGTTCTGTGATAATCATACCTGCACCAGACAATTGGTCTTTATTTTGAAGAAATTCTACTAATTCTTGATGCTTAAAAATCTTATAGGTTGGATGATAATTAGGGTGTGGTGGTTTCTTTATTTTAAACTCTTTTACCCAATTGCTAATAGAAACGTGTGAAACACCTATAATGCGCTCAATTTCTCTAAAACTCAAACCTTCTAAATACAGTTGCAAAGCTTTAGTTACATAATAATCATCAATCTTTTTTCCTAATTTATTGACAGTGAAGTAATAATTACACGATTTACACAAATAACGCTGTCTATCTTTGATGATACCACTTTTTACAATATTGTCACTTTGACATTTTGGACAGGATAAAATCTCCATATATATAATTTTTGCATAAATATACTAATTTTGCAAAATATACAAAAAATAATATCATAAAAATTTCAATTTATTTTTTTACTTCTTACAATTTTTAGGTTTTAAAATTATGAATATTATAATTTTAACCATAATTCTGTATATTTTTAATTTTGATAAAATGAAAAAAATGCAATTTTATTATGAAAAAGTATAGTTATTTTATTTAATTTGTACAAACAACACAAAGCCATGCAATTCGATATTAATAATACAGCATCTTCCGCTTTATACAAGCTTTTAACAGGTACTGTAATTCCAAGACCAATAGGCTGGATTTCAACAATTGATACACAAGGAATCAACAACCTTGCTCCTTTTTCTTTCTTTAATGTGGTGAGCGAAGATCCACCACACGTAATGTTTTCCACCGTTCGAACAGGAAACAAAAACAAAGACACTTTAAATAATATATTAGATAACAAACAATTCGTGGTTAATTTAGTAACCGAAGAAGTTGTAGAACAAATGAACACCACTTCTCAATCTGTTTCTTCAGATGTTGACGAATTTGAATTAGCAAACGTTACTCCAATTGATTCAATTTATATCAAGCCAAAACGAGTAAAAGAAAGCTTAGTACATTTTGAGTGTGAAATGGTACATCATTATTTTATTGAAAATAATCAAAATGGTGGTGCTTGTATTATCATTGGTAAAATCATTACCATGCATATTGATGATACTATTTTAATGGAAAATCACAGAATCAATTTAGACACATACAAACCTGTTGCCCGTTTAGCAGGTTCTAATTACAGCAAATTAGGAGAAATATTCTCAATTAAAAGATAAAATAATAACATAGTAAAGACATTATTTTGCGTCTTTGCGCCTTTGCGAGCAATAAAATGAAAATAACAGTTATAGGTGGTGGTCCAGGCGGACTTTACTTTTCGATATTAACAAAAAAAGCAATACCACATTGCCAAATCGATATTTACGAACGCAACAAACCAGATGATAGTTTTGGTTTTGGTGTTGTGTTTTCAGATGAAACGTTAGGTGAATTTCTAAAACGCGATATGCAATCGTATGAATTAATCCGAAGCAAATTTGCGTATTGGGATGATATTATTGTTGCTCGTGATGGTGAAGAAGTAAGTATTGCAGGAAATGGTTTTTGCGGTTGTTCCCGTAAAACATTGTTACAATTATTACAACAACGTTGCATCGAAGAAGGAGTAAATTTGCATTTTGAACAAAACGTAGATGATTTATCGCAATTCGCTGATTCGGATATCATTTTAGCTTCAGATGGAATTGCAAGTGCTATTCGTACCCAATATCAAAAAGAATTCGGGACCAAAATTGAATTAAAGAAAAATCGCTTCGTTTGGTTAGGCTCCACAAAACCTCTTGATGCTTTTACTTATTTTTTCAGAAGTACACCTCACGGAACAATAGTTGCTCACACCTATCAATACGAAGAAGGGATGAGTACATGGATTTTCGAATGTTCAGACGAAACTTGGCAAAAACACGGTTTTGAAGTGACAAATGAAGCCGATACGATGGCTAAAATTGCGGAAATCTTCAAAGAAGAATTAGATGGACATCCGCTGATTTCAAATAAATCACATTGGCGTCAATTTCCGCATGTAACAAATGAAAAATGGTATCATAACAATATTGTTTTATTAGGGGATGCCAAGGCAACAGCCCACTACTCTATTGGTTCTGGAACTAAATTAGCTATGGATTGTGCAATTGGTTTATCGGATGCCGTAATTGCGAACCCAAATAACGTGCAAACTGCTTTCGAACAATACGATAAAACCCGAAGAAATACGGTAGAAATGATTCAATATGCCGCTGTAGTTTCTTTAGATTGGTTCGAAAATATGGACCGTCACATGCAACATCCATTCCAACAATTTGCTTTTGGATGCATGACACGTTCTAAAAAAGTGACCTATGAAAATTTACGTTTGAGAGATAGTTCGTTTACCGATAAAGTTCTAAACGAATTTTTGGAAACTTCCAACTCAAAACTCCCAACTTCCAACTCAGCAGCCTTCACTCCATTCAAATTAAGAGAACTTGAGCTCCCAAACCGCATCGTGATGGCGCCAATGGGACAATATTCCGCTGTTAATGGTGAAGTTTCTGATTGGCATTTGGCACATTACGGAAGCCGCGCAACTGGTGGCGTAGGATTAATTATCACCGAAATGACCGCAATTTCCGAAACCGGAAGAATTACAGAAGGTTGTGCCGGAATTTACAATGTTGAACAATTGAAGCAATGGAAAAAAATCACGGATTTCATTCATAACAATACATCCACAAAAATTGCAATTCAATTAGGACATTCGGGTCGAAAAGGTGCTACTAAAAAACCTTGGGAAGGCAACGGACCAATCGAAATGCCTTGGAATTTAATTTCCGCTTCCCCTATTCCATTCAATGATAATTTTGCGTCTCCGAAGGAAATGACTTTGGAAGATATGGCGGAAATCAAAGCGCAATTCGTTCAAGCAGCTAAAAATGCAGACGAAGCTGGTTTTGATATGATAGAATTACAAGCACATCACGGCTTTTTATTGGCTTCTTTCTTGTCGCCTTTAACTAATATTCGTGCCGATGAATTTGGTGGAAGTATTGAAAATCGTTTGAAATATCCATTGGAAGTTTTTAAAGCGATTCGTAAAGTATTTCCAGTTGATAAGCCAATTTCTGTGCGAATTTCAGCAACGGATTGGGTAGAAAACGGAATTTCAGAACAAAAAGTAATCACTATTGCAACTGCTTTCAAAAATGCTGGAGCTGATATTATTAATGTTTCAACAGGAAATACCGTTGCAGGTCAAAAACCACTCACAGGTAGAATGTGGCAAACTCCTTTTTCTGATGTGGTTCGAAATACAGTTCATATTCCAACCATAACCGCTGGATATATTCAAGATATCGACCAAATCAATACGATTCTTTTAAACGGAAGAGCTGATTTAGTAGCTTTAGGAAGACCATTATTGTTAGATGCTAATTTCGTTAGAAATGCTCAAGCCTACGAACAATTTCAATCGAATGATATTCCAAATCCATACAAAATGGGCGTTTCGCATTTGTATCCGCTAAAAGCTTCGGAAAGAAAACAAATGGAAGGTATGAAGAAAGCATTAAAACCTAAGAGTAATAAAAAGTAGTATTAAGATTTTAGAATTAAGTATTAAGATAAAATTGCGCCTTAGCGTCTTTGCGAGAAACTAATTATTATGAAACATTACGAAGATAATTTCACTCACAATAACTTACCTGCTCTGGAATTACAACCAGAATATACCTTTTTGGATTTACCTCAATTCCAACAACCAGAAATGTTGAATTGTGTAGATAAATTGCTAGATAATCATATTCGAGAAGGTCGTGGAAATAATAGTTGCATTGGCACCTTTGAGGAAACGTGGACGTATCAAGACTTATTTGAAAAAGCGAATCAAATTGCACATGTTTTGGTCGAAGATTTAGGATTGAAATCAGGCAATCGTGTTTTGATTCGTTCGGCTAATAATCCGATGATGGTAGCGTGTTGGTTCGCCATTTTAAAAGCGGGAGGAATTGTTGTAGCAACCATGCCATTGCTTCGTTCCAAAGAATTGACAACCATTATCGATTGTGCCGAAATTTCACATGTTTTGTGCGATAAGGAATTGGAAGAAGAAATCCATTTGGTAAAATCTGATTTTTTAAAACAAACTTGTTTTTATGGGAATTCGCAATTGGAAGAATTAATGGCTTCTAAACCTAAAGCTTTCGATAATTACCATTCCAAATCGGATTCAGTTGCTTTGATTGGCTTCACTTCTGGAACTACGGGTTTACCCAAAATGACAGCGCATTATCACAAAGATATTTTGAATATTTGTGAAGCGTTTCCAAACCATTCTTTGCAACCAACACAAAACGATATTTTTACAGGAAGTCCGCCATTAGGATTTACTTTTGGTTTAGGTGGATTGGTATTATTTCCAATGTATTTCGGAGCTTCCTCATTTCTAATTGAAAAACCGAGCCCAGATTTATTATTAAAAGCGATTCAGGATTTTAAAATTACGATTTGCTTCACCGCTCCTACTGCTTGGCGTATTATCACCACAAAAGTGCAAGATTATGATATTTCGAGTTTAAGAAAATGTGTGTCTGCAGGCGAAACCTTACCTTTAAAAGTTTGGCAAGATTGGTATGATACTACAGGTTTAAAAATCATTGACGGAATCGGCGCTACCGAAATATTGCATATTTTTATTTCATCCGATGAAGAAAATATGAAACCCGGTGCTACTGGTAAAGCCATCACAGGTTACGAAGCTAAAATCATAGACAAACAAGGCAACGAATTACCAAGAAACGAAGCCGGAAGACTAGCCGTTCGAGGAATTACAGGTTGTAAATATCTAGATCGAGAAGACAAGCAACGCGAATACGTAGAAAACGGTTGGAACATTACAGGAGATATTTTCCGTCAAGATGAAGAAGGCTATTTCCATTTTGTGACACGTGGTGATGATATGATTATTTCTTCGGGCTATAATATTGCGGCAATTGAAGTAGAATCCGTACTTTTAACCCACGAAGATATTTTGGAATGTGCCGTGGTTGGTTTACCCGATGAAGAACGAGGAATGCTGGTTTGTGCGCATATTGTGTTACATGATTCATCTAAAGCATCAGATGTAATGAAGAATCGTATTCAACAATGGTTCAAAGAAGTAGCGGCTCCATATAAATACCCAAGAGTAATTAATTTCGTGGAATGTTTACCAAAAACGGAGACTGGTAAAATACAAAGATTTAAGTTGAAGTGATTAGTAAATAGTGAAAAGTAATTAGCCAAAAAGATAATCTTGTCATTCCGACGTAAGGAGGAATCTCATAATTTAGATAACAAACAAAATGAGTGAATTCATAAAACAAGAAAAAGTACGTTTCCAACATGTTGATTATGCTGGAATTGTCTTCTATCCTCGATTTTTAGAAATGCTAAATTGTTTAGTAGAAGATTGGTTTGAAGAAGCCTTGGATCGTCCTTTTTCAAAAATGCACGAAACTAATGGTATTCCTACGGTTGATTTAAAAATTCAATTCAAAAATGCCGCAAGATTAGGCGAAATCTTAATCAAAAAACTTTGGGTAAAAGAATTAAAAAACTCTTCAATCCTTTGCGGATTTCAGTTTGTCAATAAATCAGAAAATACTGTTTTAGAAGGCGAAGTCACTTTAGTAAACGTAGCTTTCAATCTAGAGAGAAACGGTATCAAAGCCGAACCTTTTACAGAAGAAATGAAACAAAAAATAAAGCAATACGAATTATAAAACTAGAAACACAGATTTAAGAAATTCTATAAATTTTAAAAATTTCTCCAATCTGTGTTCCAAAAAACAATTCACAAATGGAATTCAAAAAATTCAAAGCTGCAACCGTTCAAACGTCACCTGTATTTCTAAATGTAGAAAAAACAGTAGATAAAGCTATTTCTTTCATTAAAGAAGCCAGCAATAACGGAGCCAAATTAATCGCTTTCCCAGAAGTTTTTATCGCAGGATATCCGTATTGGAATTGGATTATGACACCTGTTCAAGGCAGTAAATGGTATGAAGAATTATATAAAAATTCGGTTGATGTAGCAGGTCCAGAAATCAAAAAACTTTGCTTAGCTGCCAAAGACAATGATATTCATATTGTAATGGGAATCAATGAACGCGGTAAAAGCTATGGCGAAATTTACAATACCAATTTAATCATCGACAATAAAGGCGTCATCGTTGGAAAACACAGAAAGTTAGTCCCAACATGGGCTGAAAAATTAACCTGGTCGTCAGGCGATGGTTCTTCTTTAAAAGTGTACAATACAGAAATTGGACCAATAGGAACCTTAGCTTGTGGCGAAAACACAAATACACTAGCCCGTTTTACGCTACTTTCTCAAGGTGAATTAATTCATATTGCGAATTACATTTCATTGCCAGTAGCACCTCCCGATTATGATATGGCAGAAGCGATTAAAATTCGTGCCGCTGCGCATTCGTTTGAAGGAAAATTGTTTACGATTGTATCGTGTTCGACCGTTTCACAAGAAATCAAAGATGCTTTACGTGCTGATGTTCCAAATGTAGATGAATTATTGGATAGAAAAAGTTCCGCTTTCTCTGGATTTATTGGACCAAATGGTGCTGTAATCGGACAACCATTAATCGATGACGAAGGAATGGTGTATGCCGAAATCGACTTAGTAAAATGCATCCAACCAAAACAAATGCACGATATTTTAGGTCATTACAACCGATTTGATATTTTCGATTTACGTGTAAACACAGCTCCGACTCGAAAAATCACATTTATTGATAATCACGAAGAGTTTAATAAAAGATAATAGCCTCGGATTTTACGATTTACACGGATTAGAAAATGTCAAATCCTTTTAATCCTTTAATCAGTGGCAGAAAAATAAAAATATGGAAGAAAATAACTATTCAGACGACATTTACGGAAGAGCTAGAGTTCAAGATTCCGATGAACTAAAAGCATATTACAAAGAATTAGAAACCCTTGGCGCTGGCGCTTTATGGACAGTCGCTAACGATATCGAACCTTGGGAACCTCGTTCTTCTTCGGTTCCTATGTTATGGAAATATGATGATTTACGTGAATTAGTGCTAAAATCATCCGAATTAGTAACACCAGAACAAGCCGGAAGACGTGTTGTATATTTGGTAAACGACAAACGTAAAGATGTTTCGGCTGCTGTGGGTTGGTTATATACAGGAATCCAAGTTACTCGTCCTGGTGAATTTACTTCAGCACATCGTCATCGTGCTTCTGCCCTACGTTTTATTATGGAAGGCGAAAAAGGTTATACAGTGGTTGATGGTAATAAAATCATGCTAGAAGTCAATGATTTTGTGATTACTCCTAATTCCACTTGGCACGAGCATGGTGTTGAAGAAGGCGGAAAAACTTGTATTTGGCAAGATGGTTTGGATATTCCGTTAGTGAATGCTTTGGAAGCCAATGATTATGCAGTTTATGATGGTAAGCAAGAATTAGTAAAACCATTAAACTTCTCGCCTATTACTTACGGTTGTGCGGGATTGATTCCAGCTGGTAAAACTTGGGATAAACCGTATTCTCCACTATTCAAATATTCTTGGAAAAACGTTTATCCAGCCTTGTTAGAAGCAAAAAAAGTGAATGAAGTAAATCCGTTTGATGGTATTTTTATGCAATATTCAAATCCGTTAACAGGCGGACACGTAATGCAAACTATGGGAGCAGCGATGCAATTATTGCCAGCAGGTTTTAAAGGAAAAGCGCATAAACATACCGGTTCGTTTGTTTACCAGTGTGCTAAAGGAAAAGGCTACACCATCATCAATGGAAAACGTTTCGATTGGAAAGAGCGCGATATTTTCTGCGTTCCGAGTTGGGCTTGGCATGAACATCACAATCTTTCTGAAAGTGAAGATGCTTGCCTTTTCAATTTCAATGATTTACCAGTTATTGAAGGATTAGGACTATATCAAGGAAGAGAATTAACAGAAAACAACGGACATCAATCAATATCGTAAAGACAAGGCATTGCCTTGTCTCAACGGTCAAGCCTTTTATAATAAAATAATAAAAATGAAACTACTTACCTACAAAACAGAAGACACTGAGCCACGTTTAGGCTTTATTCATGATAACCAAGTCATCGATATGCAGGATTTTGGAGATATTTCCAATTTCCCGTTACCTAACGACATGTTGGAATTGATCGATATGGGATTTGAAATTATCCCAGAAATAACAGAAATGATAGCGGAAACACCAGAGAATTTCTTTGAAGAAATCGCTTACGAAATGAACGAAGTAACCATTTTAGCTCCAATCGAAAAACCAAGAAAAAACATCATTGGAATTGGTTTGAATTATACAGAACATGTTGCTGAAAGTGCTCGTACGTTAGATACAACTGGAAAGCTTCCAACAAAACCAATTATCTTCTCAAAACCACCTACAACGGTTACAGCTACGAATACCGAAATCATTAAAAACACGAAGTTAACCTCTCAATTGGATTGGGAATGTGAATTAGCTGTAATTATTTCAAAAAAAGGGAAATACGTACCAAAATCTGAAGCATTAGATTATGTATTTGGTTACACGGTTATTAACGATATTTCAGCACGCGATTGTCGCCGTGAAGGACAATGGATTGTCTCTAAAGGACAAGATACGTTCGCTCCAATGGGACCAGTTATCGTAACAAAAGACGAAATCGAAAACCCACACAGCTTGAATTTATCGTTAAAAGTAAACGGTGTTGAAAAACAAAATTCGAATACCAAATTCATGCTATTCAACATCAACGATTTGATTGAAGATTTAAGTACCGTTTTCACTTTAGAAGCAGGCGACATCATAGCAACTGGAACTCCAGCAGGTGTTGGAGCGGGTCGCAATCCACAAGAATGGATGTACGATGGCGATGTAGTTGAAGCTACTGTAGAAGGTATCGGAACAATAGTAAATACAATTAAAGAAATATAATAAAAGTATTCAGTCGCAGTATTCAGTTTTAGACTGTTGACTGCGACTGAGACTGTAAACTAATCAAAATGAAATACAGAATAGGCCAAATAGTTCCATCCTCAAACGTAACGATGGAAACCGAAATACCAGCAATTTTCCGCTCGCGTGAAACCATTTTACCAGAACGTTTTACGTTTCATAGTAGTAGAATGCGTATGAAAAAAGTAACCAAAGAAGAACTCGAAGCTATGGATGCGATGAGTTTGAAATGTGCACAAGAATTATCAGACGCACATGTTGATGTTATGGGATATGCTTGTTTAGTAGCGATTATGAGTATGGGACGTGGTTATCATTGCGTTTCGGAAGTAAATTTACATCAAGAAACAGTAGCGAATGACTTCCCTACTCCAATTGTAACTTCTGCAGGAGCTTTGATAAATGGATTGAAAGTTTTAGGGGCAAAACAAATTTCAATTATTACACCATATATGCGTCTATTAACAGATAAAGTAGTGGATTATATTGAACATCAAGGCATTAAAGTAAAAGAAAGTATTGCTTTAGAAATTCCTGATAATTTGGAAGTTGCCGCTCAAAATCCAATGAATTTATTAGAAATCTATAAACAATTGGATTTAACAGATGTTGATGTTTTGGTAGCTTCAGCTTGTGTGCAAATGCCATCATTAGAAGCGATTGATTTAATTCAAGCAGAATGTGGAATTCCAGTAACATCAGCTGCCGTTTGTACTACCTATGAAATGATGAAAAAATTAGGAATCGAAGCTAAATCAGCTATTGGCGGTGAGTTGTTGAGTGGTATATATTAATGAGAGAAATAAAATATAAAATTACATTTGCTTTATTTCTAGTAATTTGGTCTGTTTTTTCTAAAGCTATTTGGTTTACTTTTTTTTGTATTCCATTGTTAGTTGTTTTTTATGTTTTATTTATAAAATTAACAAGTGTAAAAAAATGAAATAAATTCAATATTTTGCTTCTAAGCAATTAAAAAAATGTAACTTGCAGAATATTTAACATCAACTTAATGAAATAAATGAAAAAAATTCTACTCTCTCTGTTTTTATTATTATTTGCATCATTGACGGTAACTGCGCAATGCGATAGTCCAACTTTTCCGGGTGTAAATTCTATTTCTCAAAATTTAGCAACCGTTTTTTGGCAAGATGTAGCAACAAATTCATGGAATCTTGACATATCTGTTAATGGTGTTTTCTATACAAATGTATTTGTTAATACAAATCCATATGTATTAACTGGATTACCTTGTGGTTCCAATATTGCGGTTACTATTACTTCTATTTGTGGTCCTAATATTTTGAGTAATCCAGTAACGATTACCTTTTTAACAGATAGTTGCAATCAAGATCAGCCCGGACAACCGGAAAGTTTTTCTGCCTGTATGAGTGATTCAAATCCTGTTTGTTTTAATTTAACAGATAATGATGATAATCTCATAGGAACACTTAATCCAGCAGATCATGTTATTAGTTATCATGCTACTAATGATGATGCCAACAACAATTCAAATCCTCTATCCTCTCCTTATTGTGTAGGATTAGGAATAAATCAACAAGTTTTTGCTAGAGTAGCTAACATCAACGATGGTACAACATATATATCGGTTTTCTTTTTAAACGTAACAGCATATAACTTTGTACCTCAATCGTTAATTTCGATGGAACAATGTGATAGCGATAATAATGGGGCAATAACATTTGATATAACTACTGTTGAAGCACAATTAAATACTTCTAACACACTTACTTATTATGCTTCTCAAAGTGATGCGGAAAATAGCTTTAATGCTATTTCAAATCCTTCAAATTATACGGTAATTGTTCAACCTTCAGATATTCCAATTTTCATTAGAGAAAGTGTACCTAATAGTTGTGATAATATTTACACTTTTAACATACGAACATTTGCTAACTGTAATTTAGCCTCTGTTTGTAGTTTGGCAAATTCTTTATGTGGTGCTTTAGGTATTCCATTTCAAAATACCATTAATTTTCCTTCATCAGGTTCAAGAGGTTGTCTAGGTTCAACTCCTAATCCAACATGGTTTTATTTGCCTGTAAGTAATTCTGGTTCCATTAATCTTATGATTCAACAAAGTACAAATCCAAGTTTTAATGGTAATAATATAGATGTAGATTACATAGTATATGGCCCATTTACTGATCCAATAACGCCTTGTAATGGACAATTGACATCAAATAACGTGGTAAGTTGTAGTTATTCTGCTTCTGCAATTGAATATCCAATTATTCCTAATGCTATTGCGGGTGAATACTACCTAATTATGGTTACTAATTTTAGCAATATTCAAGGTTATGTAAGAATCAGCGACTTAGGTAATTCTCAAGGTACTATAGATTGTACAGGTATTCGATTAAATACATTTTTAGATGAAAATGCAAATGGTATTCAAGATAATGGAGAGAATAACTTCCCACTAGGACAATTTCAATATGAAATTAACAACAACGGAACAACGCATAATATTACAAGTCCAACAGGAATGTATACTATATATGAAAATAATGCTTCAAATAGTTATAATTTAAATTATTCCATTGATCCTGCTTATGCAGCAATGTATGCTATTACTACTCCGAATTATATTAATGTTACTACTACGGGTTCAGGTATAACCACTTATAATTTTCCAGTTACAATTGTTCAATCTTATAATGATCTTGCGGTAACTTTAATTCCAATAAATTCTCCTAGACCAGGGTTTACTTATACGAATAAGTTATATTATGCCAATATTGGAAATCAAACTATTGCTTCTGGAAGTATTTCATTTAACAAAGATATTGCAACTACTATAACTTCTATTTCGCAAAGTGGCACAGTAATTACTCCAACAGGGTTTACGTATGATTTTACAAACTTATTACCATTTGAATTTAGAGAAATTATTGTTACTCTTCAAGTTCCAACAATTCCAACTGTTACTGCAGGTGAGTATTTAACAAATACCGCTTCAATTGTTCCATTAACAAATGACATTGTACCTGAAAATAATGCGAGTTCGTTATCGCAAATGATTATTAATGCTTACGATCCTAATGATAAAATGGAATCTCGTGGTGAAGAAATTCTATTTAGTTCATTTTCTTCGGATGATTATTTGTATTATACAATTCGTTTTGAAAATACAGGAAATGCGAGTGCAATCAATGTTAGAATTAACGATGTATTAGATGCTAGATTAGATGAAAATTCAATTAAAATGATTGATGCTAGTCATTCTTATGTATTGGATAGAATTAACAACAATTTGACTTGGAAATTTGATAATATTATGTTGCCTGTATCAATTGCTAATACAAATATTGGAAAAGGATATGTAATGTTTAAAGTAAAACCAAAACTAGGTTATGCAATTGGAGATGTAATTTCAAACACAGCATCTATTTTCTTTGATTTTAATCCAGCAATTATTACCAATACTTTCACATCAACTTTTGTTACTACTTTAAATAATGAATCTTTTACTAGTAATTCATTTTTGGTTTATCCTAATCCTACAAGTGATTATTTTACTATTACATCTGGGGATAATCAACTTATTAAAACAGTTAACATTTATGATGTACTTGGAAAACGAATATTTTCAAAAGAAGGTAACAATGAATTAGTTCAAGTTATTAATACTTCCGAATTTAATTCAGGAATCTATTTGATTGAAATTATCGATAACAACAACCAACACACCACTAAAAAATTAGTTATTCAATAGTTAGAATTTAATCAATAAAAAAAGGGCTGAAACAGTTGTTTCAGCCCTTTGTGTTTTAAAGAATATTTATTTTCTACTCATTAAAATTCGTAATACATACCAGAATAATAACATAATGGAAGCAAATAATTGTAATGAAGCTCCTACGTATTGGTCAGTGCTAAACTGTTCTTTAATTTGGCTTGTTTGGTATAAAATACTAGCAGAGGCTAATACCACCATCCCAACAGAAAACCACAATCCTAAATTAAATCCGAAAATAGCTCCAACAACGATAACTCCTAAAGCTACAAAACCACCTATTGTTATTGCGGTTCTTAAGAAAGAGAAATCCGTTTTTGTCATAAAAACTACTGCTGTTAATCCAGAAAACATGAATAAGGTTATAATCGCTGCCTGCATAATCATTTCACTTCCAGAATAAATTACTGCAATCGCAATCATAGGAAGGAAAATAATTGCTTCTAATAATACATACAAGCCTAAGCCTAAATATTGTTTTTGTCTATCAGGATGAAATACCAATCTATCAGATAATGTAGAGCCTAACCAAAATAAACCTAATACAAACAACCACACAAATTTCCCTCCCATCATCATTAAAATCCAATCAATAGGAACAATTCGTAATAATATTGATTCTACTAGCATGAAAGCTAAAATAGCATAAGCCACGTGGCTATACGTCTTTTTGAAAAAGGTAGCTCTATCTGCATCGGTTGCATAAGAAACTACCACATTGTTTTCTGAGTTCATAAAAAAATGTTTAAAGTTTATCGAATTTACTATTTTCAATCGAATAAAAAAACTTTAAATCTTTTTTAAAATTTTATTTTATGTCAAACCTTTAAATTGTAATGAATTAAAATTTAAAAATGTTGAGCAATGTAAAAATAAATCGGCATTCCAATCGTAATATTCACTGGAAACGTAATTGCCAATGCCATAGGCAAAAACAAGCCTGGGTTAGCTTTTGGAACCGTTATTTTCATTGCGGCTGGAACTGCAATATAAGAAGCACTCGCTGCTAATATTGAAAATATAAAACGATTTGAAACATCATCTGTTATAAAACCACTTAACCAAGCAAACAAACTTCCATTTACTAACGGAATTAATAAAGCAAATGCAAACGGAAACCACCCATGAGAAAAGAATGATTTTAGTTTTTTTCCACTTGTAATTCCCATATCCAATAAGAAAATAGCTAAAAATCCTTTAAATAAATCATTAGTAAATGGTTGAATTCCCTGTGCTTCTTTAGCACTTGTCAAATATCCAATAACCAAACTTCCTAATATCAATAATACGCTTCCATTAGTAAAAGAGTGACGAAGTATTTCGGTTTTATTTATTTTTTGAGCTTTCTCTTTATTGAAAATTGAAATCAAAACCAACCCTACAATAATTGCAGGCGATTCCATTAGTGCCATAATAGCTACCATATAACCATGGAGTTCTAATTGATGTGATTCTAAATAGGAAACAGCAGTTACAAAAGTTACTGCACTAATTGAGCCATAAGCAGCGGCTATTGCTCCGGCATCAAATACATTAAGTTTACGCTTTAAAATGAAGAAAGTATATAGAGGAATTATAATTGAAATAGAAATTCCAAAAATAATTGATAAGATAACTTCACTGTTTATAGTTTCATGGGATAATTCTTGTCCTCCTTTAAATCCAATAGCAAATAGTAAGTATAGCGAAATAAATTTAGAAGAATTATTCGGTATTTCTAAATCACTTTTCAATATTACTGCTACAATTCCTAAAATAAAATACAATAAAGCAGGGTTTGTTAAATTTTCTAATAATAAACTAAAATCCATTGGTTAATTTTTAAGTGTTATGTTGTTTTGAAGCTCGTTCTAATCTATCGTTAATTGAAATGCCTAATCCATATTCTGGTAATCGTTCCGCTATAATTAAATCCAAATTCATTTTATCTAGTTGATGCATAGCATTATATAAATTGGAAGCTGCTAGGTTTAAATCGCTTTCTTCTGATAAAACAATTTGGTTATTTATATTATACTGATGCAAATAAGAATTAAAAAGTAGTAACCCTATTTTCTTATCAGAATACCAATCCAATTCTTCTTGAACATTTCGGGTTAGGATAAAGTCAGTTTTAGGAGCATAATGTTTCAGTAACATTCCAGGTGCGATTGGTTTCTTATCTTTTTTATTCAATAGCATCACACTTCCTGTTACTTTCTCAAGTTCTTCTAAAGCTAATGCGCCTAAGCGGTATACTATAACTTTATTATTATCAAATCCTATAATGGTTGATTCAATTCCAGCAGTGCATTCTCCTCCATCTAAAACCATATTGATTTTATTTCCAAAATAGTTTTCAACATGTTCAGCGCTTGTTGGACTTATGCTAGTAAATGGATTTGCACTTGGCGCTACCAGTGGAAAATCTAACTGATTCAAAAGTTGTAAAGCTAAAGGATGATTAGGTACTCGTACCGCTACAGTTTCTTGATTGGCGGTTACCAAATCTGGAATATGAGGTTGTTTTTTTAAGATTAAGGTTAATGGTCCAGGCCAAAATACTTTTGCTAATTCATAGGCAATTGGCGGAATATCTTTTGCTATATACTCCAAATCCTGAATCCCTTTTATATGAACGATTAAAGGATTAAATGTAGGACGCTTTTTAACGTCAAATATTTTATGAATAGCTTCGGTTTCAAATGCGTTTCCGGCCAATCCATAAACGGTTTCGGTTGGAAAACCTATGATTCCATTATCGTTAAGATGCTGAATAGCTAAATTAATATCTTTACTTATCATTAGTTAGGGGTTACAAAAATCACAATACATTGGGTCTTCTTTTTCTTTTCCATTTGGATACAAAACTTTAGACTCGTAATTACAATGTTGGCATTGGTAAATATGAGCCGATGAGGATCGTGTTGGCATTGAACAACTACTACATAACAAACCGGCTTCAGCTCCAACCACGCTAAAGCCGGGATACATGCACTCTGGACAAGCCGAATACAATTTATCAATTAACTTTAAACTAACCTCTTTTATAATTTGCATTCGAGTAGGATTATGCATAGCTCTCATATCAGTTTCAATAAAACAAGAACCAACAGAAGCAATAATTGAATCAAATATTTTTTCAGCTAAATCATAATTTGTCACACCTTTGTATATTTTACTCCAATTTTCATTGGCATCTTTTAAAATAACACCATGCGAAGGAAATTGAACTTTATCTAAAAAAGATCTTAGTTCTTCTCTAGTATGAAGTTCCGAACTAGCAAAATTGGTCTCCAAACTCAAAACACGTTCTACAATTTCTAGGTTATTTTTTTGATCTACCAACATAATCAATTCATCATTTGCAGGAGCAAAAAAAAACGTGGGATGATTTCCAAACGAACCCTCTGTAGCTATTGCCAAATCATACCCTTCTTGTTCCATTGCTAATAGACACTTTAATTTTAAGGTTTTTAAAGCATTTTGCTGGCGTTCAATTTCACCACTAAAAGTTCCTAATGTATCGGTATCAAATTGTTTTGAAAGAACGCATTTTACACCAAGATTATTTTGAAACAAAGGAGCAATTACTTGCTCCTTTTCATGCTTAGTTACAATGAGTAAATCCCTATTTTTAAAGAAATTGGTATTATTTCTCATATTCAATCTCTATAAAAGACTTAATTATTAGCTTCTTATTATTTTGCTTTGCATCCTCTAAAATTTCTGCTATGTAGGATTTGCTTTTGTTTAAAGATTCGATTTGTTCAAGTGCTAATTCATCATCCTTACCAAATCGTATTTGCGAACTAAAATTTTGTATTTTATTAAAGTTTAAATTTTTATTACACAAATCTAAAAGGAGTTCTTTAGCTTCAGATAAATTAAAATTTCCGTTTATTAAATTAATTCTTTTCATATCCTGAATAAATAATTTTAATTAATCTTTTTAGAACTAACGTAAAAAAAATAAATAAGCCTGTATACAATTCCCAATAAATAATTTCCATAATACAAAGCCATTTATTTCTTTCACGTTTTTCTAAATCATAGCAATTTTTTTCGGTACAAAGTTTAAAATAAATAGTTATATATTTTTATTTATATTTGTAATAATAACCATAATTAATTTTTATGAATTATACTTTAAACCAATTGCGTATTTTTTTAAAAGTAGTACAAAATCAAAGTGTTACTAAAGCTTCAGAAGAATTGCATTTAACGCAACCTGCGGTTTCTATTCAATTAAAAAACTTTCAAGACCAATTTGAAATTCCACTAACAGAAGTTGTGGGAAGAAAAATTTATGTAACCGATTTTGGTAAAGAAATCGCCGAAGCTGCTGCTCAAATATTAGAACAAGTTAATACTATTGATAATAAAACCTTAGCTTATAAAGGACAACTTTTTGGTAAAATTAAGATTTCTGTAGTTTCAACAGGAAAATATGTGATGCCCTATTTTTTAGCTGATTTTCTAAAAAAACATCCTGGAGTGGAGCTTGAAATGGATGTAACCAATAAAAATAAAGTGGTAGAAAGCCTTCAGAATAATGAAGTTGATTTTGCTTTAGTATCTATTCTTCCTGATAAAATGAAAGTTGAAAAAATCGATTTAATGCAAAACAAATTGTTTTTAGTTGGAAATAGGGATGAAGAATTTACGCCAAAAAGTAATATTGAAAAGATATTAGAAAATCGTCCCTTATTGTTCAGAGAAAGTGGATCGGGTACACGTCAAACTATGGAACGTTTCATTGATAATCAAGATATCAAAATAAACAAACGAATGGAATTAACGTCTAATGAGGCTATTAAACAAGCAATTTTAGCAGGTATTGGATATTCAATTATGCCTTTAATCGGAATTCGTAAAGAATTACAAAACAATGAATTACAAATTATACCCTTAAAAGGTTTACCTATAAAAACCGATTGGCGTTTGATTTGGGTAAAAGGCAAAAATCACAATCCAGCTGCCCTAGCCTATTTGGATTATTTAAAAAAGGAAAAAGAAGCCATTATTCATTCTAAATTTAGTTGGTATGAGACGATGTAAACTTTTTTTAGGACGAGATAATTTAGAGCAAGCGGAAGGATTTGTGCAGTAATCTTTAGAATTAAAAATGTTTCACTGTTTCAATTAACCAACTACAAAAACAATCTTCACAATATCCACTCATTTGACATTTGATATATAAAATTGGAAATAAAAATAATAGTAGAAAAGGAACATTTGTTACAGCTATTTTATATTGTTTTCTTTTAATTCGTATCACGAAATCAATAATTAAACCAACGCTCAATATAAAAAGAATCACAAATAATAACAAGGCAATTCCTAATCCAACATCTTTTGGATGTTCACTTTTACTGTTATTCTCAAATGCTATTTGAGCAAAAAGATACAATCCCAAAAGTGGCAATCCTGTAATTAATAATCTTTTTAAAAAAATTTTAAAAATTTCCATTCTTATCTAATAATTTAGTTTAAAATAAAGACTAACACATTTAAAATCTTCTATAATTTTTCTAACTATATTTTAAAATTGTAACTACAAAATTATCACCATTCATTATATAGTAATTGGTTACGATTAAAATTTCTTTAATTCCATCATCGTCAATATTGTAGGCTTCCCCATTTTAGTACAATTTAAAAGTATACAATATAAAATACATTTTATTACAATTGAAGGGCTGAGTGGAGCGAAGGCCTAGCCGTAGCGGAACGAAGCCCTTCAATTGTTTTTTCT
>JACCDV010082809.1_pt1 | contig 20760 bp, 15 predicted proteins | sample 7446131 | NCBI WGS metagenome assembly JACCDV01 (sample SAMN15323448, study PRJNA562643) | freshwater metagenome | isolation source: river surface water | place: USA:Blue River Watershed | collected 2017-08-17 | reverse complement strand
CGGGCCGCCCTTTTTATTTATACATCAACTACATAAGTTAATTAGAAATTAACCTGGGCTTGAATTCTTAACAAATTACCTCGTTGGTAGTTAGTTGGGTTCACTGCATCTTCGAATCTTCTGGCAGACATTGTGTACATAATGACTAATTCGAAATTCTTGTTGGGTTGCCATTCAGCGCCAATTTCTAGTTCTTTTACCTCATAACTTCTTGCATCTAATTCATGTTTTTTGCCGCCGTCATAATACTGGTATCGGCTAAAAGGTATCAATGTTTGGCCCTTAAAATCTAGTTTGTAACTCGCTGTGATGAAACCTCCTTTGAGTGGGCTTTCAATAATTGTATTTGTGAACTTGTCATATTCTGGTCCACGACCCACATTGTACTCTGCAAGGATTCCAAATGGCTTTGGATACAAGACAAAGGTTGCCCCAACGCGCTCGTCATTGTATAATTTATCGGTAGCGGTTCCTACTCCTGATGTTGTAGACAATAAAGTAAACTGACCTTTGTATGCTTGAATGCCTGCCTCTATAACTTGACTCTTGATTTGTAATGGGTATGAAGCTCTCGCTACGATGTGTTTGTTGGCATTTAATTCAGGACGATTTGCGGTTTGCCCATTATAAACTCCTATCCCTAGTACACCGTAGTCGCCTGAGCCTTTTAATCCCTCGCTCACCAAAGAAGAGAATAATTTCCTGGTTTTAGCAGGTGCCCAATAAAAGAAAACACCTAGGTCACGCTCATTGGTGACCGCACTATTCATTGCATCTGCACGATCCAAAGGCAAACGATTTTGAGAAGATTGCATGTTCTCAAAACCATAAGGTACTTTAGATTGACCTATTCTTAATCTAAATTCATTTTTCTCATCTAGACCTAGATCAAAATAAGCGTCTCTTAATTGTCCAAAGTGCATTGCACTTGACGAAGGAGCACTCGCAAAATCAGGCTGTATGTAAAAATAAACTCTTGGACTAACTTGACCATAAAAAATCAAACGCATACGACGAATAAAAAAGTCGTTTTCTCCACCCCAGCTTTTATCACATTGTTCACATTCTAGGTCTTCATTTGTTTGAAGAAGTCCGTTATACCGCACTTGCATGTATCCCCTCAATTGAATACTCTCGTACCATTTCTTAGCCGGCACCGGTGCTTTTGCTTTTGAAGAATCCGTTACAGTTTGAGCGCTTAGACTCAAAGTACAACCGATAGCGAGCATTAAAAAATAAAATTTAGTCATTGTGTAGCGTTTTTGATTTCGAGGCCAAAATTAAATCCTTCACATTGGCTTAACATACCATTTACATTCATTTAACTTTTATATAATATTCTTCATAATTCCGTAACATTAGTTTTTGAGATGCTTTGCCTAATTATTTCAAATCCTTTTTGGATATTGATCTCAAAAGAAGCTAATGTTATGTTTACGTTAACAAACCGTTCACATTTTCACAAACACTTGGGATAGACATACATTTGCTCAAAAAACAATTATTATGGCTGGAATTTTAAGTTACTTCTTACCGAAAGACAAAGTGTTTTACTCACTATTTGAAGACGCGAGTAATAACCTAGAGCGCATTGCTCAAAAACTACTTCAGGTAGTTCATGAATCTGATTACAATAAGCGTGCGGCTATTATTGAAGAGATGCGCGATATTGAGCATCAAAATGACAACATCACACACCAGATATTCATCGAACTCGGTAAAAACTTCATTACGCCATTTGACCGTGAAGATATCCACGCTTTGGCTTCTGCACTAGATGATATCGCAGATTACATTTACGCTTCTGGCAAGAAAATCAACTTCTACAAAATTGACCCAATTTCTGACCAGGGCATCCAAAAAACAGCTGCAGCCATCAACGACGCTGTAATTGCTGTGAAAGCGGCCGTTATGGAATTGCGCAACTTAAAGAACACGCAAAAAATCATCGAATGTGTGATCAAAATCAACAGCATTGAAAACAATGCAGACAACATTTTCGACATGAGCATTGAGCAATTATTTAACTCTGATGTAGATGCCAAAGAATTGATCAAGCGCCGTGAACTTTATATGGTCATGGAGACAGCAACCGACAAATGCGAAGACGCTGGTAACGTTATTGAATCAATAGTAGTTAAATACGCCTAAATAACAGGCCCCATTTTAAAGACAAACAAATGTTTACTTTATTACTAATCGTAATTGGCATTGCCCTGCTTTTTGACCTCGTCAATGGCTTCCACGATGCCGCGAACTCTATTGCCACTGTCGTTTCTACAAAAGTACTGACGCCTTTTCAAGCAGTTCTTTGGGCTGCCTTGTTTAACGTGATTGCATTTTGGGTTTTCGACATGAGTGTTGGAAATACAGTCGCAAAAACTGTCGATAACAATGCCATTGACCTTTGGGTTATTTTAGCAGGTTTGTTAGCAGCTACCTTTTGGAACCTACTCACTTGGTGGTTAGGAATCCCCTCTTCATCGTCACATACCTTGATCGGTGGTTTTGCCGGTGCAGCTGTCGCACATGCAGGATTTGGAGTCATTGAAAGTGGTGAGATTTTGAAAGTTGTACTCTTCATTTTCCTCGCCCCAATTATTGGTGGCTTTATCGCTTATTTAATTGCGGTGGTGACAATATCTCGCTCATTCTGGAAAAAGATGTTGGTCATTCTTTTGCTTTCAGGTGTAACTATTGGCGTAATGGAATACATGATTGAATACATCGACATGAAGCCAATTATGATGTATATCGTAATCGGTATGATCGCTGTTTTCATTTTAGTCTACATTTGGTTCGAACTTGTTTATGGATCAAAAAGACCTTCTGCTGTCAAAGAGGCAAACATGCACAAAAAATTGCAATTGCTTTCCTCTGCTGCCTTTTCATTAGGACATGGTGGAGCTGATTCGCAAAAAGTGATGGGGATCATCTGTGCAGCACTTTTAGTTTATGGCAACATGGGGCGTCAAGGTAAATTAGATCAACCTGTTCCAAAAGACCTTCGCATCACCGAACTCATGCAAATTGAATTCGATGACACCGATGGTAAAAAACATAAGTTCAAGCCAGAGGTAGCAGAAGTAGATGGCCGTGTTTATTTTATTGATCACAAAGAAGTGATTGATGCCGCCACAGGGACTGCCATTTACAGTGAAGATGGCAAAACACTTGCAACGGTTCAAAATGCGCCTTCATTTAAAGCTATCGATGAAGAAATGCACAAAATTGAAATCTATACTTTTGGCGAAGCGCTTTGCGATGCCAAAACAGATGACACTATCTTCGTTGACAAAACGTTGAATAAAACTTATACTTATGCTGGAATTTTCGGAGAGTACGTGGATGGCTCTACCGGTGAATTGCGTGAAGGTCACAAAATCAAAACAAAAGTTCATTCAGACACAATGCCATTTTGGGTTTCTTTTGGATGCTACTTAATGATTGGATTAGGAACCCTAATGGGTGGATGGAAGATTGTCAAAACAATGGGAACTAAGATTACCAAGGTGACACCGCTGGAAGGTGTTTGTGCCGAAACCGCAGGGGCACTTACCCTGTTTACGGTATCTCAGTTTGGAATCCCGGTTTCGACAACCCACACCATTACTGGTTCAATTATTGGCGTAGGTGCAACTAAACGCTTGAGCGCTGTGCGCTGGGGCGTAACGATCAACTTGCTTTGGGCTTGGATTCTTACGATTCCAGTTAGTGCATTACTAGCAGCTATTTTCTATCAAATCATCATTTGGTTTAAATAAAAAATACTTGGATTTTCATTAAAAAAGGGCGCTTAAGCGCCCTTTTTCGTTAAATATTCATCCAGTTTCATGATTATTTTAAAATTTCTTAATTTTAGGGCAAATCTAAATAATCAGCTATGAAAAAACTTTTACTTACAATTAGTGCCGTTGTGCTTAGCGCCACAACTTACGCACAGGTAATTGCTGCAGGCATTTCTCCGCAGAGCATTGTCGCCAATTACACGCACACTTGGGCAGACCCTGCAAGTGGTTGGGGAACTCCAGACTTCAACATCCCTGGAACGTTTGTCCAGGATACACTAATGATTGTTGACGACGGATCTACCGGAACAAACGCTCAAGGCAACCCTATTTCAGCAGAAGGCTGTAACCCACTCATTAATAACCTCACAGGTAAAATTGCAGTCGTTTTCCGTAATACCTGTGAATTCGGTGCAAAAGCGCTCAACGCGCAAAATGCCGGCGCAGTGGGTGTAATTGTTGTGAACAGAAACCCAGGTGAAGTAATTGCGATGGGTGCAGGTGCTTCAGGTGCCAACGTTACCATTCCTGTTGTGATGCTCGACCTAACAGACGGTTTGTCACTTATCGCTGAGATGGCAAATGGCCCTGTAGTTATGTTCCTTGGTAACAAAACAGGTTTGTTCCCTAAAGACGGCGGAATCTCCGCCGGGGCTACTTTATTGCCACGCCAAGCCATGATTCCATCCCAATTGGCACAAAACGGTACTGAATTTAATTTTGACCTTGGAACTCGCGTATACAATTACGGAAACCAAGCTCAAAACAACATGTCTTTAAATGCAACCATCACCAACCCTGCTGGTGCCTCAGTTTATGACAACACCGCTACAGGTATCAACCTTGCAGCTGGCGACTCTGTAGATGTTATCCCTGGTGGCGCATTCAGCTTGCCAAATTTCTCTTTGGCTTCATACCCTGCGGGAACTTACACACTTACCTACACTTTGGGTTTATCTGATGGCGACGACTACGCAGCAGACAACATCCTCACTACAACTTTTACAGTTACAGATTCTATGTTTAGCTATGCGCAAGCTGACCCTGCAACTGGTTCTCCTACAGGAGGAAATTACTACCGCCCGGGAACAAACAACCAAACATACTCATCTTGCCAAGTTCTTGACAACGCGAATGCAAGCCGTTTGAAAGCAACAGGAATTTATTTTTCTGCAACTACCTCTACTGCTTCTGGTGTTCTCTTAACAGGTGAAGAAATGGCATTGTACCTCTACAAGTGGGAAGATGTTTTCACAGACTTAAACGATGCCAACTTAGCTTTCAATACCCTTACTGAAGTAGCAAACGGATTCTACTACTATCCTAGTGATCTTCAAGGTGAAACCGTTTACGGTGCATTTACAACTCCTGTTGCTTTGGAAGACAACCAACGTTATTTAGCTTGTGTACAAACTGTCAACCTCAACCTTTACATGGGTCATGAGAACAGCACTGACCTCACATGGAACGAAGCGTATTACCTCCAACCAATGACTCCAAACGAAAGTGACGGTACTTGGTATGCAGCAGGTTTTGGCTCAGATTTACCAAGCTCAATTGCAATTGCAGTAGCTGACAACGATGTAAACGTTGCAGAATTAAATACAGTAGCGGGTAAAGCTTTCCCTAACCCAGCAAACGATGTAGTAACTGTTGCTATCGAAGGTGAAGGCACTGCACAATTAACTGTGACTGACGTAGCAGGAAAAGTAGCAATGGCTGCTTCTTTGAATCTTGCAGCTGGTCAAGACAACGTTAACATCGCAGGCTTGACTGCAGGTCTTTACATTTTCAACGTTACACTTGAAAACGGTAAAACTGCTCAATTCAATGTTGTGAAAAAATAAGTTCAACTCACTTTGAACTGAAAAGGGACGGGCAACCGTCCCTTTTTTATTTGCTATCTTTGTAATATGTCAAAAGCATCTTATACAGTTACAGCAGCGCTTCCTTATGCCAACGGCCCCCTTCATTTAGGACATGTGGCAGGCGTATATTTACCCGCTGATATCTTCGTTCGTTTTTTAAGAATGAATAACCACGACGTCGCCTTCATATGTGGTGCCGACGAACATGGCGCAGCCATTACGCTTCGTGCCAAAAAAGAAGGGCTCAGCCCAAAAGACATCGTAGACAAATACGACGGCATCATCAGAAAAGCATTCACAGATTTTCAGATCGGTTTTGACATCTTTCACCGCACCTCAAGCGAGTTACACCATCAAACATCCGCAGACTTTTTCAAGCGTCTCTACGACCAGGGGCAGTTCACCGAAGAAGTATCTGAACAATACTTTGACGAACAATACCAACAGTTCTTAGCAGATCGTTACATCACTGGCCAATGCCCGAAATGCAGCAACCCGAGTGCCTACGGCGACCAATGCGAAAAATGCGGTTCAGACCTCAGCCCCACAGACCTCATCAATCCAGTTTCTACACTCAGTGGCAGCAAGCCAATCCTAAAAAGCACTTCGCACTGGTACTTGCCCATGGATCAGCACGAAACTTGGCTCAAAGACTGGATCCAAGAAGGTATTTTAGACGGTCAAAAACAACACGAGCCCAAAGAATGGCGCAACCAAGTCATTGGCCAATGTATGTCATGGATCAATGGCGGTTTGCGCCCGCGTGCCATGACCCGCGATTTAGACTGGGGCGTTAAAGTTCCGCTTCCGAATGCAGACGGCAAAGTCCTTTACGTCTGGCTAGATGCACCCATTGGTTATATTTCAGCTACCAAACAATGGGCCCTAGACAACGGCAAAGATTGGGAGCAATATTGGCTCAAATCAAAAGCCAAAGACCGCAAATTAGTGCACTTTATTGGCAAAGATAACATCGTGTTTCATGCCATCATCTTCCCGATATTACTCAAAAATCACGGCGATTTCATTTTACCAGACAACGTTCCGGCCTATGAATTCCTAAACCTCGAGGGCGACAAATTCTCTACCTCTAGAAATTGGGCGGTTTGGCTCCACGATTACCTTGAAAGCTATCCGGATAAAATCGATGAGCTCAAATACGTGCTCACTGCAATTGCCCCAGAAACCAAAGACTCCGAATTTACCTGGAAAGAATTCCAAACGCGCGTCAACTCTGAGCTCGCCGATATCATGGGTAATTTCGTCAACCGCACTTTGGTGCTCACCAACAAGTACTACCAAGGCCAGGTGCCAGCAGCTGGTCAATATACAGCAGAAGACCAACAAATTATCGCTCAAATTCAAGAGATCCCGGCACGCATTTCCAAATTAGCGTACGCCTACAAATTGCGCGAGGCTCAGACGGAAATGATGCAGTTTGCACGCATCGGCAACAAATATTTAGCAGACAACGAGCCCTGGAAACTCATCAAAACCGACCCCGAGCGCGTTCAGACCATCATGCATCTCGCCCTGCAAATCACGGCCAACCTCCAAATTGCATGTAAATTATTCTTGCCGGCAACCGCAGAGAAACTCGCCAACATGCTCAATGCATCTTGGAATCAGTACGCTGACCTCGGACGCACCGACCTGTTGCAAGAAGGTCACCAAATTGGCGAAGTCCAGATTTTATTTGCAAAAATCGAAGATGCACTTGTAGAAGCAGAAGTCAATAAATTAAAGGCCACAGCAGCCACCCAAATTAAATATCCTCCTATGAAAGAAGCCATTGCCTTCGACGATTTCACCAAAATGGACCTCCGTATGGGCACCATTCTTGCCGCTCAAAAAGTCGAAAAAGCTGACAAACTACTCCAACTCTCCGTAGACACGGGCATAGACCACCGCACTATCGTATCTGGCATTGCCGAACACTACGCCCCCGAAGACATCATTGGCAAAACAGTCCTCGTTCTTTTGAATCTCGAACCAAGAAAAATTCGCGGCATCGAATCTCAGGGCATGATCTTAATGGCTGAAAACGAAGAAGGTAAGCTCAGCTTCCTGGCCTCCGAAAAAGAATTTGGCCCGGGCCCAACAGTCCGCTAAGATTTTTTATCGCACGCTACTTGCAGAACCCAAAAAAGTTCGTATCTTTGTAGTCCCAATACAGAAAACAACACGTTTCAAGATATATTGCGGGGTGGAGCAGTTGGTAGCTCGTCGGGCTCATAACCCGAAGGCCACAGGTTCGAGTCCTGTCCCCGCTACAAGGAAAACCTGAGTCAAAAGACTCAGGTTTTTTTATTGGCTTAAACTGAAGCAAGCCGAAGGCTTGAATGAAGGGAAAGTCAATAAAAAAAAGAAGTTGCGTAGAGACTTGGTTTTCCTTGTTAAGCTCTCCCCAAAGGTCCATCCGCAACGAAGTGAAGGATAGTCCTGTTTACTTTCAAAAGTGGATTGACTTGAAAATTGTGAGTTGACTTTTTTCTGATTAGTTTCGTATAGCGTCAATTCAGCGGTTATTTTAGCGAAACGATACCATGAAAAACCAACTCTAACAAGCTTCCCATATTCATACTGACTTTAACCGCATTGACTTTTTTGGCAAGTTGCGACAATTTTGAAAGGCGCTTTTACGAAAAAATTGACCAAGGACAATTAAACGCCATTCAAAACGGATCTGACACTTTTGACCTCGCGACTATTACAGATTTTGAATGGGACAGCGTCATACTCATTCGTGGTAATGAAAGTGAGCCCTACTTCAAAGAAGAGATTGAAGCATTTCTTCATCATCAGAAAAATGAAGTGCATTGGGTTTACAAAACGACTGACCTGCCCATAAATCGGGATCGTTTTTACTTTCTGACACCCGACAAAAAGATCATTGAAAAGGAAATTAAAAGCGGAATTACGAAGCACAGACCAGCGTTTGACCTCGTTTATTGTTCAACTGACAGCAACAACAAAAGATTTTGGCTTTCTAAAAGTGAATGTAAATTCATACTTACATCCAATTCAAGAAAGGCAGGGCAAGGAACCGTATTTATGTATCCTGCTTGCACAAATCCACCTTCAAAACAAGAAGAACCGAATTCTTGGACCGTTAATGAGTATAACAAAGATGGTTTACGCATTGACATCACGAACCATCAAATGGAAAACTTTAGCATACATATTTCAAGAAAAAATGAAACGTTGAACCTTGATTTAAATGCGCTGCATATTCCTTTTAAAACCCCTGAAGTATCTTGGGTAAATAATGATTTCGTCTGTATTTCAACTTGGTGGTCTGGCCCGCAAGCGCGCAAATTATTTATACCGCTTGGCAAGCAACTGAAAGCTTACATCTATATTGACAAAGACATTGAATGGACAGATTCAATTACCAATAATGTATTGTATGTTGATACGGTTTTGAATGGTCAGGTCAATCTGGTACTTGAAAATCTAAAGAGCCGAAAAAAGAACTTGATCAGCTATCCATTAAACCCAGAATGGCCTTTAGATACCTATTACGACAGTCTTCAATTGACAAAAAAGAAATTAACCATTTGGACCGATGGTAAACCGAGTTCATTTAGAATGAAGATGTGACAACACAACCCGCACCCCGACATTGCAAGAATAGCCGCCCAAAGCATAGCTGCGCTTATACAGTTTTTGGGCTTGAGACAGGTCATCAGAAGTGTAATTGAGCCATTCTGATTCATCGCCAAAGGCGATTTGAGCGTAGTAAGGGTAAAGATTTGCTGTCAGGTCTAAACCATTTAAAGTGTACTGGCTGACTTGGCCACTTTTTGGCGTCAGGCTTTGGCTTGTAAAACGCAGTTCGGTAAAAAATGAGCACTTTTTGTTAAGGGGCACATTTACACCTACGGCACCATTGAAACCAAAAGATACCGGACTTTGATAAGTATAATTGAGCAGTGCCTCTGCAACTCCAAATGAATTAAAGTTGCCATCTTCTATCGTCTGTAAGTATGTAATGCGCCCATTGGCGATGTTTAGCCCTAATTTGGTGTAAAGCTCAAACTCCTTGATTGGGATAGCAACCACCAGCTTAGCTGCTGCTTGATAAAAATCGCCGCTCAGCATTTTTTGACCGAAATCAGGGTTGTCGGCAATAGCCATTGGTTTGAGATAAGCACCAGTAAGTTCATAACCAACACTCGGGGTAAGCATATGACCTAAATGTAATTCAGCCAATGAACTACTTTTGAACGCATAATTTTCTTGACCCCACAACCAAGGCAAGGTGACCTGCTGAATCGTATTCACTAAATATGATGGTGCTTGGTCAATTTTTGAATTCAGTTGGTATCCGCTAGAAATGGAACCGTAGATATATTGAGCCCCAACTTTAAGACTTGAAAGGCAAATGAGCACAACGTAAAGAAATTTCATGAGTTGAGTTTTTGTTTAAACAATCAAATAACCGATTAAGTTACAGTACAACAGCGCAACACTCGAGTTTTTTATGATCCGCCAAAACAACATACTAAATCCAAGATTTTTTCGTTTCTTGTTTTTTTGTTCCCTATGAAGCACATTTTCTACATTTTGACCATCCTGTTTTTAGCAACAAAAACGCTGTATGCACAAACTTCAAAAATTGACTTCGGGCTACAGGGAAGCCCTAGTCTGATCAGCATGCGCGGCAATGAAATACTCAGTGATTTGTACTACTCAGGCATGGGTTTTTCAGCAGGTATTTCGGCTCAATTTCATGTCAATAAGAACACGTCAGTAGTTACAGATCTCTGTTTTGAACGCAAAGGTGCTCATACCGATGGTGTGATAACAGATATGCTAGGCGATGTCATAGGAACATTTAAAAGTCAGCTGCAATTTGACTACCTTACCTTACCAGTTTTGATGCGCTATAGCTTTGGTGAGCAAATTCGATTTTTTGTCAATGTGGGGCCTTATGTGGGTTATTTATTGCAACAGAACAACAAAATAAGTGCCGACCTTGTTGGGCCGTCAACTTACTCGAGCAAAACAGACTATAAATCAACTGATTTTGGTGTTTCTGCCGGATTCGGAATGACTGCACAAATCAATTCTAAATTATCTTACACTGTTGAATTAAGAGACAACCTTGGCCTTAAAAATATAAGCGTTTTTCCAGTGGTCAATAATGGCAAAATCCAAATGAATTCGTTGAACTTATTAGTTGGGTTGAGATACCGATTGAACTAAAATTCTGTTCATTTTTATTTAGATTAATTCTAAATACCATAAAAGTGGTATTTCAGAAACCGCGTATCCTTGCTTACTTTGTCCCCATCAAATTTAAGCACATGAGCAAGGCCTTACACATTCTATTCTTTTCCATTTTTATCAGTGCCATTCAAACCTTTTCGCAAGATACCTCGCGCATCAAAACCACGCAAGATGTGATTTTGTTGGAAGGCTTGAATCAGAAAGGTGATCTGTTTAGAATGCCGACTATTTCCAGTACGGATATCTTTTCCGGAAAGAAAAATGAAGTCATTTCACTTGGGGCGAGCACAGCAGATTTGTCGACAAACAACACAAGGCAAATTTTTGCCAAAGTGCCGGGCCTCAGTATTTGGGAAAACGACGGCTCGGGGATCCAGACCGGCATTGCAACACGCGGCCTGAGCCCCAACCGCTCTTGGGAATTCAATGTGCGCCAAAACGGTGCCGACATCAGTTCTGAAGTTTTTGGTTATCCGGAAGCTTATTTTACTCCGCCAACAGAAGCAATGGAACGCATCGAAGTAGTGCGCGGTGCAGGTGCCTTACAATATGGGCCACAATTTGGCGGCCTCTTGAATTACGTCTCTAAAAAACAACTCGGCAACAAACCCTTGAGCATGGAAAGCAGCCAAACGATTGGCGCTTATGGTTTGTTCAATTCTTACAACGCCATTGGTGGGCAACTCAAAAAGTTCAAATACTACGCTTATTTACACCACCGAAATGCCGACGGCTGGCGCGAAAACAGCCGCTACAAAACCCAAACGGCCGCCCTCAATTTTACCTATGTATTCAATAACAAATGGCAGCTGAATGGCGAATACACACACATGAATTACTTGAGCCAGCAAGCAGGTGGGCTCTCTGACACCCAATTTGCAACAGACCCACAACAATCGCTGCGTGCGCGCAATTGGTTCAGTACGCCCTGGAACACCGCAGCACTAAGTCTTCAATACAAAGCGAGCGAACAAACTCTTTTTACCTTGCGCACTTTCGGTATTCTCGCCCAAAGAAATAGCATTGGGTTTACCTCAGCCATCACCATTGCAGATACGATCAACGGAAACCTAGGCTCTTATAACCCACGCCAAATTGACCGCGATGAGTTTCAAAATTATGGCGCCGAACTACGCGGCCTGCACCAATATCAGTTCTTAAAAGGGAAGTCTGCACTTTCGGGAGGTTTGCGCATTTACAAAGGACAAACCCTGCGCCATCAGAAAGGTATTGGCAGCACCGGCACTGACTTTTCGCTAGACATCATGAGCCAACAAAACGGCCTCGACTACGCCAAAAGTTTTGAGCTCGGTACCTTGAACGCCGCTGCTTTCGTAGAAACCCTGTTTCAAATTACAAAGAAATTTGCGCTCACGCCAGGGCTTCGCTATGAGTGGATTCAATCCTCTATTGACGGATACATCAACATCAGCGCAACAGGAAAAATAAACGACGTGCGTGGTCGTCAACTTTTACTACTCGGAATAGGTGCTGAATACGCGCTCACAGCACAAAGTAATTTCTACGGCAACTACAGCCAAGGCTACAGACCAGTAACTTTCTCGGAGCTCACGCCTTCGGCAACTGCTGATGTCATTGACCCAGAGCTCAAAGATGCGAGCGGATACAACGCCGATTTTGGTTTCAGAGGGAGCATCAAGCAGCAGCTACTCAAATTTGATGTGGGCGTTTTCAGGTTGTTTTACAATAACCGCATTGGAACCATTACCCTCAACAATGCGCCTTACAAGACTAACATTGGCGCGTCTGTGAGTCAGGGTATTGAAAGTTTTATAGAATTAGATGTCATGCGCCTTTTTCCGCAATTTACGGCTTTGGGTATTAGCTTATTCACCAACTACGCCTATGTAGACGCGCGCTACACCCGCTGGGACAACCCCGCCACCATCAATGATCCATCGAAAAACCTTGCAGGAAAGCGCGTAGAAAACGCACCTGAACACATCTTACGCTCAGGCTTGAGTGTCAAATTCAAAGGCTTTGCTGCAACAGTTCAGTACAATTATGTGGCTGCGGTATTCACAGACGCCCTCAATACAATTGAGCCAAATGCTACCTTCACAACAGGGCAACTACCCGCCTACCAACTCCTCGACTTCAATATGACGTATGCTTTTAAGGAGGTGTATCAGTTCAGAGCTGGCATCAATAACCTTACCAATGAAATGTACGCAACCCGACGCGCAGGTGGTTATCCGGGGCCGGGTATTTTACCTGGAACGCCAAGAACCTACTACCTGAGCATTGGCGTGAGGCTTTAAGATGCAATTAGTACTTGACCAAAGCCTTGGAAACATTTTGCTGGTCTAGCTTTACGATAAAGTAGTAGCCAGGTGCCAAGCGCGAAAGATCAAATGAATTGTATGCTGTTGCCGAGAAGTTAAATGACTGACCACTGGTATTTTGAAGCACAATTTGTTGCACTGCTGCTGCAGCCAAAAGTTGCAAGTTGTGATGGACTGGATTTTCAAAACTAAAATCAAACGTATTTTCTTCTAGCCCAACACCACTACCAAATTTGACTACGTTGCCTAGTAACACAGTACAGCTCGAGTCGTAGATTTGGTAATTGATGAGGCCTTTAGTGATGTCGTCGTAGCCATCTATGAGATAGGCTTCTATTTGAGCGGAGTCGAGGTCACAGAAGCAATTGCTGAACAGCGAATAGTTCATGTTGGTGTTGTTGTCGACAATGTAATTGATGTTGCCGCAAATTTCGTTGTCATAAATAGATGGGCTGTCTTGTATGCTCGATACATTCGAGATGAGCAAGCCACCCATGTTGTTGTTAATTTGATTATTGTGGATAACAGCATCGACACACGCTTCAATGGCTAGTTCGTTGTAGTAGAATTCGTTGTTCAGGATTTCACAGTAATAGGCCTGTTGAATGGCGGCGCCGTTGTCCGAGAACACGCAATTCTCAACTCTTCCGTTGTTAGGGTAATTGATGGCCAAACCGTTGTTGAGAAATTCGCAATTCGAAATAACGATAGAATCTACTGCATTCGACAAAAATGAAGCCCCAATTTGATTGTCGACGAAACTACAATTACTCATGGCAAAAGCACTAGCGTAAATATAGAGTGAGGTGGTGTTGTCTTTAAAAAGGCAATTGTTGATATTGAAATTGGCCCAGCCATAAACCCCAACTTCATTATCGATGAATTCACAGCCCGATAAATTGAGGTTGGTGCCTACCGTTACCGCCTGAAAACAACGAACAAACTTGCTATTGGTGTAGGAAAGTGTTGCGGGAATTGATTCGTAAGATAAGGGGAAATAGGCATTTGAAATCTCGATGCGGTCTGCATTTAAAACGCCTCCTTGAGAGCTCGTGCAAACAAAACCTTGCCAGGCAACTGTATTGAGTGTGTCGTAGAGCGCATGAACTTTAATGGGCAGCGCGTCTGTTCCGATGCAATTGATGGTGCCGCGCGTCTCGATGTAAATATTAGTGTTGTTCTGGTTATTGATTTGAATCTCAACACCCGGCTCAATGGTTAAGGTTTTACCCGGAAAAACAACAATGGAGCTATTCACGATATACGGGCTGCCACTCAAAGACCAAGTGGTGTTTTGGTAAATGCCGCCTGACACGTTGGTTTGTGCGAAAGTGAACAGTGAACAAAAAGTAAAGAGAAGACTAAATAAGATTGCTTTCATGGTAAAAGAGTTTTACTAGAAACAAAACTAGACCTTATTTGTTTGGAGGAGAAATTAAACAAATTAATAACAAACATAAGCTTTCAGCGCACGCATGAGTCCGAAAATTTGCCGCTCCAACGTACTTTTTCTCTTTTTGTTTTTCATGACGTTTTTAAACGTTAAAGCTCAAGGTAGTTTTACCCCCAACTGCAACCCTACCGGAAACTGGATTTTATTCGCCAATTACGACGGCGGCAATCTCAATATTGTGGTTGACCAAAACATTCCTAACCTCAAAATTGGCATCTGTACCTATGAGCCTGTCAACGTGACGTTCAGCGGCCCATTTGTGAACAGCGTCACAGAAGTTTTGTATGCCGGCTTCAACTCTGCACAAAACAATAACAATTGTGGGTTTCCGATCAGTACCTCCACCTTTTCGGGCATTAACCCAGCCATACTCACGGTGAATGTTGCACCCCCTGTAACGATTATTAGCCCGCCAAATCCGAATTACTTTAACATTCCAAACGGTTGGAACAACGGTATCATTTGCCTGTATAGCTGTAACGTTGACGCCAATCAAGGTGGCTGCAATACCGTTGACCAAGTGCTCGCCTATTTTCAGTCACAGTTTGGAGGTGTTCTCAGGGGTTTGAATGTGCAATATCCTTGTTGGCAGAATGGCACAAACTACTCGGTGAGTGCACAAACCGGCAATTGCTGTGGAGCTTGTGTTCCAGATGCGGTAAACGTGAACCAAACCATTTGCAATGACCAATTTCCCTACAACTGGAACGGCCTTAGCATTACGAGCGCCGGCACCCAAAGTGTAACGCTCACCAATGCCGCAGGTTGTGATTCTGTGGTCACGTTAGATTTAGCCGTAAGTCAAAGTTCTTCAAGTACGGTTGATATTGACGCGTGCGGCTCATTTTTTGCACCAAACGGGCAAACCTACACCGAAAGTGGAAGTTTCACTTACACCATTCCCAACGCCAATGGATGCGACAGCGTTATCAGCGTCAACCTCACCGTTTCCCCAACGCCTACAGCAGCATTCAGTAGCTCCCCTACCCTACTTGAATTCGGCATGACCGAAATCCAAATGATTGATCAGTCAGTGGGGCAAATCAGTTCATGGAACTGGACCTACACCACCGAAAGCGGCGCTATACAAACAAGCACTTTACAAAATCCAGTGTTTTTAATTCCTTTCAATACAAGCGGCAATCAAACTTTTCAATTGGTAGTGAGCAATGACCAAGGCTGTACCAATGAGGTCACGAGTATTTTGAATATCATCGAAGATGCCGCGCTATACGTTCCCAATACATTTAGCCCGGATGGCAATGCATTCAACAATGTTTTCAAAGTAGAGGGCAGAAATATTGATCCCAATCGCTTTGAACTCACTATTTACAACCGTTGGGGAGAAGTCATTTTTACAAGTCTTGACCCCGCTGTAGGGTGGGATGGCGCTGTTTCCAACAAAGGTGTAGCACCAATTGGCACCTACATTTATAAGATATCATACCGATTCATCAATTCTAATGAAAGCGAAACGATCAATGGGCATTTGAATTTGATCCGGTAATTTCAAAGCCTACTCCACCACCAATTTTTCTGAAAATAGTTCTTGTCCGTCTGAAGCCTTGATGAGGTAACAACCTTTAGAAAGCGCTTCCAAGAAGATGGTTTCATTCGAAAGCCCTTGCATCTGCTTCTGAATCACCACTTGCCCCATAGCATTATAGATTGCCAAAACATATGGCGTTTGAAATTGACTTTCAATTGTGAGCATTTCACTTGCGGGATTGGGAGAAATAATAAATGGCTTTTGGGGCATTTTCATTTCGGAAAGAATGCCAACTGAACTCGTCTGACAAGGGAATTGTGTCGTAGCATTGTAAAGAGCTTGTAAACTCGTGGCAATATTCCAGACATCTTGCACATTTTGTAAACGCGCCCCTACTCTGCTATAAATAAAAGCGTAGTCTGAGCAAATTTTAGTGCCTGGTCTAAATGTTGGTTCATAGAAAGTGATCATGCCGCGTCGGTCACCCGCTGGCTCTCCGATTGCTTCTTCACTCCAACCATTTGCGCTATTCGGATTATCTGGCAAAATAAAATCAGTAGGTAAATTAGAAAGCGGATTCACCCACGGTGTTGAATCGGCCCATTGACTGTTCATCAGTAGCCACAAAGAAGTATCACCATTGGCAAAATAATCTTGGCCAGTAGTAAAGGCCGCACCACATTTTAAAGGATGAGATAAACTCACCAAAGCTTGGCATGGCGGATTGGGACCATAGCCATTCTCGCCACCATCAGTTTCATCGAAGTCATCCCCGTTGTAGGCAAACAGCATATTTTTATCGGGTGAACAACCAATACGATCGTCTGCGAAATGACCAATATCATAATCAATATATATTGCTTGATGGTAATTCATATAGTTAATATTGCTTCTATTAAAGACCTGCACATTCATAAACGTGGTATTATTGAGGTAATTTCCCGTACTGAACTGATAAAACATGGCATGTAATTCAATGCGCATTTGATTCCCATCGGGTAAATACGATTCGTCGTTCATGATGATATAAACTGCTTCATCGCCGCGGATGTCAGGGTAATCACCCAAAACAGGTTCATAGATGCCATTCTGGTTGAGGTCTATATAAGGTGCCAATTGCTGCGCAACACCCATTGTTGCATCGCCATTTCCTGGCCATTTGAGAATCGCATTCGGAACAGTATAGCCAGCATTCTGATAATTTTGTTGATGAAGGTCTATCTCTTCCGAACTCACCTTCCATAAGGCATTTTGATAAGCATTTGTGTAGGAAATAGAACCATAGAAAAAGGGATCGGCAATAGGGCCCGAGTGAAAACTGCTCTCGCTGCCACCCAAACTATATTTTCGACCAGAAAAGTAAATTTGCCCCATCGGATCTTGTGCACCAACGAGAAAACTTCCGGCAAAAATGCTATTCACACTATCTCCTTTAGGAACCTCATATGCGGCGTTAGTAGAGGAGATATTAGTAAAAAAACCTCCTTCATCTGTAAGGATACAACTTACGTTGTTGTGGTTTAAAATCATTTGATTGGCAAATTGGGCATTAACCGCAGTCGTGAAACTCGTGGTGAAACTCAAAATGGCAAGTGAGTATTGGCGTAAAATCTTTCTCATAGGATGGTTTTTGAGAAAGAACGGAGGAATCAATGATAAGGGGTAGAAGTCTGGATCAAAATCACTCTAAAACCAATATAAGGACTAGGTTCCGTAATGCCAGCATAAGGATCCGCTGCATTAATTTTGATTTCATCAGGGCTACTCATCCAGCTTCCGCCAGCTGTTCCAGGTGTTTTGCTTATCAAATCTTCGTAAACCATTTCTGCTGCATTACCACACATATTATAAAGGCCAAGCGCATTGGTACTGTAGTATGTGACCGGAACGCTATACATGCCTCCATCTTCCTCTATTTTAAATGGTTCAGTACTCCATGTGTTGAGGTTGGCCAAATAAAGTCCTCTGTAATCGCGTAAATAAATCCCATTCCATGCATAAGGGCTATGTGCACCATTGTTTGAGGCCGCAGCAACCCATTCTTCACGGGTTGGCAAACGCACTAATAGTGAAGGTGCTTTTTTAAGTTCAGCTAACTTTTGCACTTCTGCTGACAGCCATTCACAATACAATTCCGCGCCAATTCTGCTAATGGTTAAAACAGGATAATTCTCAAATGCAGGATGCGAAAAATAATGTGCTTTCAATTGATTGGCCTCTCCATTTGGAAGTTGGGTCCATAAATCTAAATCAGGTTTGGCTAACTCGTATTTATCTCTTTCATTTTGAACCGCTAAATCAATTAAAAACGTTCGGTAAGCCAAATTGGATATTTCTGTTTTTTGTATGGCAAAACCAAAACCCTGTTCGTATAAATTCGCAAATTGTTTTCGATCCAATTTGAATGCTGCTCTAACTAACTCTTTCTTTCGCTTGTTATTTTGTGCAATTTCTGCCTCTGTAAAACTTGGAAAGTATGACGCGTAACCGATTTGTTTGACCTCTGGAATCGAGGACACAAAATATAATTGTTGACGCTGCACCAAGTCATTTAGGAAAGGTATTTTGAACGGTCCAACAACTGCCTTTGGTTTTGTCCGTGCTGGAGAGTTAGCATCAGGAACTGATTTTTTTACATGAAGGCGGTGCGTATGCTTTTGCTGTCCAATTATTTTGGCAGTAGGCTGACCAACTATATGACTTTTAGCACTTTCATTTGGTGAAAATTGAAATAAAGCCAAAAAAAATAAAATTGTCATTAGAAATAATTTAGAAAATTTGAAAAAATGGTGTTTTTTGAAGCGTGGCTGCACTGCAAGTCGCTTTGTGAATGCCTCCTGCAGCTCCTCAAAAGGATAGTGAGACGCTTCTTTTCGGGCCAAATCAAAAAAGTAATTGAGGTCTTCCATTTGAAATATTTTATTCGTCTTTTACTGTGGTCGGTTCTTTGGTTAACAAGCCTCTGAGTAAATCCCTACTTCGTTTCAAGCGCTGCTTGACGGCTGCCTCAGATAAATTTTGCAATAGCGCAATTTCCTTAATACTCAAGCCCGTAATTTCAAATAAAATAAGTACTTCTCTATTTTGGATTGAAAGTTCAGCTAACGCTTTGTGCAAAAAATAAATATCAGCTTTCTCTGAAGGACTGGGCTGTTCATCTCTAATAGTATATTCATATTTATTGAAGTATTTTTCAGGTCGTTTTTTCTGTAAAAAGTTCCCCAAAACTCTGATACTGATGCCGATCAAAAAAGGTAAAATTGATTGCTCGTTCTTGAGTTCGTCAAACTTTTGATAGGCAATTAGCAAACTGTCATTCATCAAATCTTTAAAGTCCATTTCACCATAGGCTCTCGCCCTGCAAAACCGCTCAAATTGTTGATGCACCGGCTCATATAATTTCATGAAATGATCTTGCTTCTGCTTAGACATGCCCAAATGTAGTATAATGACTAGTTTGATGAAGCCGCAAAAAGTGACAGCAATTGCTAAAAAAAAGCTACTTATATTATTCATAACATTGTTTAATGCATATATTATTTTAAATAAGTATTTATGGCACAGCCTTTGTCGGTAGACAATCAAAAAAAACCGATGAAAAAAATCCTATTTTTTGCCGTATTGGCCGCCGGGTTTGCGAGCTGTACGGTAGTAAGACCTCACCAAGTAGCTGTAAAAAGTAAACTTGGAAAAATTGACGACAAAGTTCGAACGGCTGGGCCAGTCGCCTACAATCCTTTGATCACTAAGGTGATTAAAGTTAATGTACGCACCATGAATTTATCCATCAAAGAGAATTTACCATCTAAGGAGGGCTTAACAATTTTGTCAGAAAGTTCGATTCTCTATCACATCAAAGCAGAAGACGTTCCAAAAGTGATCAAAGAAACGGGCCTCAACTACGAAGAAAACCTCATCTTGCCTGTATTCAGGTCTGCAGCTTCTGACGTATGCTCGCGTTACTACGCCAAAGACATGCACAGTGCAAAGCGCAACGAAATTGAGCAAGAAATTAGAAAAAGACTCGCCGAAGTTTGCGAAGAAAAGGGTTTTGTGATTGAAGCTGTTTTATTGAAAAGCATCAGCCTTCCACAAGGCCTTACGCGCTCTATTGAGGCCAAGCTAGAAGCCGAACAAGAAGCACTCCGAATGGAATTTGTGCTCGACCGCCAGAAAAAAGAAATGGACCGCCAACTCATTGAGGCAGAAGGCGCTAAGAAAAATGCGATTATCCAGGCTGAAGCCAAAGCACAAACCGCCATTCTCGAAGCCGAAGGACGCGCTAAAAGTATTGAAATTGAAGCCAAAGCCAATAAAGCCGCCAACGATATGCTCAACTCGAGCCTCACGCCTAATGTTCTGAAAATGAATCAGATTCAAGCTTTCATGAAGCTCTCGACCTCTCCGAATACCAAGACCATCATTACGGATGGCAAGGGTGGCGTCATCAATATGTTAGATGATAAGTAATTGAATGAAAACGGATAATTCAACAAAAAAGCCCTAGAAAACTCTAGGGCTTTTGTACCTCGGGCCGGGATCGAACCGGCACTCCCGAAAGAACAGGATTTTGAATCCAGCGCGTCTACCAGTTCCGCCACCGAGGCATTCTTTTCGACTT
>JACCDV010130300.1_pt1 | contig 20778 bp, 15 predicted proteins | sample 7446131 | NCBI WGS metagenome assembly JACCDV01 (sample SAMN15323448, study PRJNA562643) | freshwater metagenome | isolation source: river surface water | place: USA:Blue River Watershed | collected 2017-08-17 | reverse complement strand
TTATTAAGGCATCGTCTCAGACGTCTAAAATTTGACACGGGTGTTGCATCAATGGTGATTCAACAGGTACAGCGTTGGTCGGGCCGCCACGCAGCAAAAACCTGTGTTTGCTATGACCCCAATTTCTATCGAGTGGGTGGCTGCTGTTTTGTTTGCAGTCGCTTTGGCCCATACCTTTGCCGCCAAGTTCTTTGAGCGGCTTTCACATCGTTACCCAGACCATGCTGGCTTGTTTCATCTTTTAGGTGAAGTCGAGGTGGTATTTGGCTTTTGGGCCATTGTGTTGATTGTGTGCATGGCTTGGTTGCAAGACGGCACGCAGGCGCTGGCCTATGCCGAGTCGCGCCAATACACCGAACCGCTGTTTGTCTTTGTGGTGATGGTGGTAGCAGCATCGAAGCCCATCTTGACTTTTGTGATCTCAGCGGTGGATGCTGTCTCGCGCCTCATGCCCATGCGTGCATCGTTGGCCAAGGCTTGGCTGTGCCTGAGTGTGGTGCCATTGCTTGGCTCGGCCATCACCGAACCCGCTGCCATGACCATTGCCGCGCTGATGCTGGCGCCCCAAGTGTTTCGCACCGAGGTGCCCGAGCGGGTGAAGTACTTGGCTTTGGGCGTGTTGTTTGTGAACATTTCCATTGGCGGCACACTCACCTCGTATGCGGCTCCGCCCGTGCTGATGGTGGCCAATGTGTGGAACTGGGACAGCGCTTTTATGTTTACTCAGTTTGGCTGGAAGGCTGCCCTGGCTGTGCTGGTGAACGCCACCGTGGCGGTGTATTTTTTGCGCAATCACTTGGGCGTGAACCCCGCAGCAAGCGAAACAACGCTGGCTGAACCTATTCCCAAGTCGGTTGTTGTGGTGCACTTGGGCTTTTTGGCAGCGGTGGTGGCATTGGCACATTACCCCGTGGCGTTCATTGGCTTGTTTGTGATGTTCATGGGTTTTGCCCAAGCCTATGAGCGCTACCAAAGCCCGCTGATTTTGAAAGAAGCTTTACTGGTGGGCTTTTTCTTGGCGGGCTTGGTGGTGTTGGGCGGCATGCAGCAGTGGTGGCTGCAACCCATTGTGTCGACCATGGACCCGCAGGTTTTGTTTTACGGCACCACGGTGCTGACCGCTTTTACCGATAACGCCGCGCTGACCTATTTGGGCTCGTTGATTTTGGATATTTCTGACGAAGCCAAATACAGCTTAGTGGCTGGTGCGGTGGCCGGTGGTGGCTTGACCGTGATTGCCAATGCACCCAACCCCGCAGGCGTGGCGCTGCTGCGTGCGGGGTTTGCCGATGCGTCGGTGGGTGCGGGGGGGCTAGCGGTGGGGGCTTTCTTCCCTACACTGGTGGCCATGGCCGCCTTACTTTATTTATGAAATCTACACCCCAATCGCTGTCTGGACTGATTCCATTCATTCGCCCTTATCGTGTTCAGGTGGCCTTGGCGGGTGCGTTTTTGTTGTTGGCGGCTGGCACGACCTTGGCCTTTCCGTGGGCATTACGCACACTGATTGACCAAGGCCTGACCGAGCAGGCGGCGCCTGAGGCGCTGGCCACTCACTTTGTTGAGCTCTTCATGGTGGCTGCGGCCTTGGCGGTGTTCTCGTCGGCACGCTTTTACATGGTGAGTTGGCTGGGCGAGAAGATCACGGTGGACTTGAAAAACAAGGTCTACGCCCATGTGCTGGCGCAAAGCCCCACGTTTTTTGAAACCACGCAGTCGGGCGAGGTGTTGTCGCGCTTGACGAGTGACGCCACCCTGATTCAAACCGTGGTGGGTTCGTCGTTGTCGATGGGGCTGCGTAATGCGGTGATGGGCGTGGGCGCCATGACCATGTTGATTTGGACCAATCCTTGGTTGATGTTGCAGGTCATGGGGGTGCTGGCGCTGGTGGTGTTGCCGAGTGTGTATTTGGGGCGCCGCGTGCGTCGCCTGTCGCGAGCCAGCCAAGACCGTGTGGCTGATTCGAGTGCCCTGGCCTCAGAGGTGCTCAACGCCATTTCGGTGGTGCAAAGCTACACGGCCGAGCGGCGCGAGGCTTTGCGCTTTCACAGTTCGACCGCGCAAGCTTTGGCCACGTCGCTGCGCCGCGTGCGGGCGCGTTCGGTTTTGGTGGGCTTCATCATTGTGGCGTCCAGTGCGGCATTGTTGTGGGGCTTGTACATGGGCGCACTCTCGGTGCGTGCAGGCACGACCACCGCGGGTGAACTGGGCCAAACCGTGGTGTACGTGGTGTTGCTAGCCAGTGCCTTTGCCGTGTTGGGCGAGGTGTATGGCGATGTACTACGCGCCGCTGGCGCGACCGAGCGGCTGATGGAATTGCTACACACCCAATCCGATGTGCGTTCGCCCGAGCATCCACAGCGTGCGCCTTGGCCCACACAGGGGGCGAGCTTGGTGCTGCGTGACGTGAGTTTCAACTACCCCTCGCGTCCCGCGCAACGCGCGCTCAACGGCTTGTCGGGTGAGGTGCATGCAGGGCAAACCGTGGCCATTGTGGGCCCCAGTGGTGCGGGCAAGACTACACTGTTTTCTTTGTTGATGCGTTTTTACTCGCCCCAACACGGCGAGGTGCTGCTAGATGGTGTGGCGATTGAACAGATGGCTTTGCATGACTTGCGTCAGCGCATTGGCGTGGTGCCTCAGGAACCCGTGGTGTTTTCGGGCACGGTGATGGAGAACATCCGCTACGGCCAACCCGATGCCACCGACCAGGCTGTACATGCGGCGGCTGAGGCGGCGTTTGCCACAGAATTTATCAACGAACTGCCCCAAGGCTTTGACACGTATTTGGGCGACCGAGGTGTGCGTTTGTCGGGTGGGCAGCGTCAGCGCATTGCCATTGCGCGGGCGATTTTGAAGAATCCACCCCTGTTGTTGCTAGACGAAGCGACCAGCGCGCTCGACGCCAACAGCGAGCGCATGGTGCAAGCCGCCTTAGAGACAGCCATGCAAGGCCGCACGACTTTGGTCATTGCGCACCGCTTGGCCACAGTGCAACGTGCCGACTGTATTTGGGTGCTAGAGCATGGCCGCTTGGTGGAGCAGGGCACACACGCCGAGTTGATGGCGCGTGCAGGCCTGTATGCCAGTTTGGCGGCGTTGCAGTTTTCTGACTCAGTGGTTTTGTGAACCGCGATGCGCCCAGCCCGTGGTGTGTTTTTCCACCCAGCTAAAGAGCTCGTACATCACCATGGCCATGGCCCCCACCACGACCAATCCTGCAAAGGCCAAGCCCATTTGCATGGCTGAGCCGGCGGAAATGAGCAAGTAGCCAATGCCTTCGTTGGCCGCTGTCATCTCAGACACAGTGGTACCCACAAACGCCAAGGTGATGGCGACTTTGAGTGAGCCGTAGAAGTAAGGCATAGAACGGGGCAAGCCCACCTTCACCAACACATCCCAGCGTTTGGCACCCAGCACGCGCAACACGTCTTCGAGTTCAGGTTCTAACGTGGCCAAGCCGGTGGCAATGTTGACCATGATGGGGAAAAAGCTAATCAAGAACGCGGTGAGGATGGCTGGGCCCACGCCAATGCCAAACCACACCACCAAGATGGGGACAAAGGCCGCTTTGGGCAACGCGTTAAAGCCAGTCATGAGTGGGTACACGGCGGCGTAGGCCAAGCGCGAGCTACCAATGACAAAGCCCAGCAACACACCCACCACAATGGCAATACCAAAGCCCACCATCGTCACCCAGAAGGTGCGCCAAGCGTGGCCCGCAATCACGTCGCGGTACTCGACCATTTGCTCCCAAATGCGCAGCGGCGAGGGAAACACAAACTCCGACACATTCAGCGCCGAGCACAACACTTGCCACACCACCAAGGTGAGGATCAGCAAGCCCCAGGGCGCCCATTTTTCAAGTTGTTTTTGATTCATCTTCATTGCCCCAAGTTGACGCCGTCTTTTCGCATGGCCCCAATGTGGCCGCGCAGCTCGTGCACGATCTCGGTGAACTCAGGTGTGTAGGTCACTTCCAAATCACGCGGGCGGGGCAGGTCGATGTGGCGCTTGACCACAAAGCGGCCCGGGCTCTTGCTCATCACATACTCCGTGTCCGCCAAGAACACCGATTCGCGCAAATCGTGGGTGACCAAAATCACATTGAATTTTTGTGCTGCTTGCAAGTCGCGCAGCGTGCACCACAGCTCTTCGCGGGTGAAGGCATCGAGCGCGCCAAATGGCTCGTCCAGCAACAACATCTTGGGCTCATGAATCAGTGCGCGGCAAATGCTGGCGCGTTGCTGCATGCCGCCCGACAGTTCCCACGGAAACTTGCGTTCATACCCGCCCAAGCCCACGCTTTGCATCAGGGCAATGGCGCGCGCCTCGTACTCGGCCTTTTTGGCGCTGAAGTTGGAGCGGTAAGGCTCCACGATCTCCAACGGCAATAACACGTTGTCGAGTGTGGTGCGCCAAGGCAAGAGGGAGGGCGACTGAAACGCCATGCCACTGATTTTGAGCGGGCCATTGACCGGCTGACCATCCACATGAATCGTGCCACGGCTGGGCTTTTTCAAGCCTGTGGTGAGTTTCATGAAGGTGGACTTGCCACAACCCGAAGGCCCCACGATGGCGATGAACTCGCCTTGTGTGACTTGGAGGTTGATGTCTTCGACCGCGAAGTGGTTTTGCGCCAACAACTCATCGTTGTAGGCCAGCCAGACGTTTTGAAAGTCGACGAAGTGTTCAGGGGAAGCTGTCATGCGAAAAGGCCTAGATTACTTCTTCGCCTTGGGCAACACGTCCAGCTCTTTGGCGCTGGGCAAGAACGAACCGTTCCACACGTCATCAGCCTTCACGCGGGTTTTGGTGTTGAACGCATCAGACACTTGCGACGCCATCAAGCTCAGGCGTGGGCCCTTGACTTGACCAAAACCTTCAGCACGTGCATCCGGGCTGTTGACCACCGTGTCGATGGCCAGCTTCAAGCGGCGTGTTTCGAGTTCGCTGTTGATGATGCCGTCACGTGCCTTAACGGCTTCGATGGCTTTGGCTGGGTCAGCCATCACGTCTTTCGCGCCTTTGGTGAAGGCGGCCAAGAAGGCTTTGAGCGCGGCTGGGTTTTCTTTGATCAATTTAGGTGAGGCGATGATGGCGTTGCCATACAACTTCACGCCGAAGTCTGGGTACTGCATGACCACCACGTCTTCAGCTTTCACACCACGTGCTTCGATGTTGAGCAAAGAGGTGAAAGTGAAGCCAGTGATCGCGTCCACATCACCACGAACCAACATGGTTTCGCGCAAAGGTGGGTCCATCGACACCCAGTTGACGGTGCCCACGCTGTTGGCTTTGGCGAAGATGGGGAAGGCACGACGACCCGCGTCAAACACAGGGGCCCCGAGTTTTTTGCCAGCCAAGTCTGCAGTGGTTTTGATGCCCGATTTTTTGAGGGCCATCACCGAAGCGGGCGTGTTGTTGTAGACCATCATCACGGCCACAGGTTTGTTCGGTGCGTCGGGGTTGTTGGCGTGGAATTCCATCAGTGCGGCCAAGTCGGCAAAGCCCACGTCGTAAGCACCAGAAGCCACGCGGTTGACCGCACCACCCGAGCCGTTGCCCGCGTCCACAGTCACATCAAGCTTGGCATCTTTGAAATACCCTTTGCCAGCAGGCACCAAAAAGAAGGCGGAGGGGCCTTCAAAGCTCCAGTCGAGTTGGAATTTCAAAGCTGTGTTTTGGGCTGAAGCCGCTGTGAAGCTGGCGGCCAAAGCCAAGCCGAGTGTGGTTTTGAGGAAGTTGCGTTTGATCATGTGAGCCTCTGAAAACAAAATGAAAAAAGGGTGATGTATACAACCTTGCAATATTGGTGCCCAGCCGTGGGTGCCTGTTTGCGGCGTATTGAGTGCAAATTGTGATCGACTTTGGTTTGTATACAAAACGGGTTTGCACCAGTATGGCGTTTTGCACCTCCATGGTGCAATTCTTCTGGAGCGAAGCTGCCATGCAAAAAGCCACCCGAAGGTGGCTTTTGTGCAAGAAGAAAACAAGGGCTTATTCAGCTTCTACGGTTTTGTGCTTGCGGGCTTGACTGAGCTTGCCCCAGATCAACACTGCCACAGCGCCACAGGCGGCGGCAGTCATGTGGAACCAAGAATTGGCGGCGCTGAAATCGCGCAGCACGGCATCGCTGGCCATGGTTTCGCCACCGACCCAGCCGATCAAGGCCGCACCCAAGGTGATGATGATGGGGAAGCGCTCCATGAGTTTGATCATCAAGGTGCTACCAAAAATCACCATGGGAATGCTGATAGCCAAGCCAATGATCAACAGCACTTGGTCGCCCTTTGCAGCGGCAGCCACAGCAATGACGTTGTCCAAACTCATGACCAAGTCTGCAATCAAGATGGTGCGAATGGCAGCAAACATGCTGCTGGTCTCGCTGCTTTCACCTTCGTCGTCGTCTTCACCTTCAAGCAGTTGTGCGCCAATCCACAACAACAAGGCCCCGCCCACGAGTTGTAGGTATTCGAGGTTCATCAACATGGCGGCGACCACGGTCAAGCCAATACGCAGCACCACAGCAGCGCCAGAGCCAAACAAAATGGCTTTCTTTTGTTGCTCGGGTGGCAGGCTTCGCGCGGCCAAAGCAATCACAACCGCGTTGTCGCCAGACAAGATGATGTTGATCCAAATGATCAGCAGCAAGCCCAGCCAAAAGTCAGTGCTTTGCAGAAATTCCATGTGTTCTTCGCTCCAGAGGTATCAGTTATAGGCTGCCGTGTGCATGCAGCGCTTGATGTGCGAAGAGTTTAACGGCGCGGTATGGCGCCAATCGTTGGTATTACTGCTTACGTGACACATGAAGCACAGCCGCAGAGGCTGTGCGGTGGTGCTGGCGTTTATTTGCGCTCGTGTAAGAGCTGCCAGATGTCGCGGTCGATCGCGTCAGGCCCCGTTTTTTGCTGCAGCTTGTCTTGCATGGCTTTGGCATCGGCCAAGCAGGCCAGTTCGCGCATTTGGGACAGCAGCGTTTGGTAGTGAGCCCAAGCGTAGTCGGGGTTGCTGGCCAAGTGTTGGGCGCTCGCACTGCTGGGGGCGTGGGGCGGCGCAGCATCAGCGCTAGGTTGGCTTGTGCCTTCGCGCTCAATGCGCAACTGGTCTGTAAACGCCGAGGACATGATGGCCGCTGGAATGGCAAACACGCCAATGCCCATGAGGGCCAACAGCACCGTGAGGAATCGACCCGCAGCAGTGACAGGCGTGATGTCGCCATAGCCCACACTGGCCAAGGTGATCACCGCCCAGTAAAGCGCTGCGGGAATGCTCTCAAACTTGTCGGGCTGGGCGTCTTTTTCAAGCAAGTAGCCCATGGCAGCCGTGATGAACACCAACATGCCCATCACGAAAGACGAGGCCAACAAAATGGGGGCTTCGCGTTTGCAGACGGCAAACAATGTGCTGGTGGCGCTGGAGTAGCGCGTCATTTTGAGCAAACGCAGCAGGCGCACGATTCGCAAGAAGCGCAAATCCACCAGCGAGCCAAATAGCAACTCAAGGATCAAAGGCAAGATGGACATGAGGTCAACCAAGCCTGAGAACGACGTGGCAAAACGCCAGCGGTCCGCAAAGACATGTTTGCCGTTGCGCTCTTCGGCCGAGGCATACAAGCGCAAGCCATATTCAATGGCAAAAATACTAAAGCCCACCACATCGACGATGAAAAAGTGCGTCGCAAACTCGGCTTGAATGCTCTCGACCGAATCCAGCACGATGGACAAGGTGGAGACCACAATCCAAAACATGAAGAAGGTGTCGATGAAGTGCGCGAGCTTGTGGCCTGAGGCTTCAGGACTGACCATGAGCAGGCTGTGCACCTTTTGGCGCACCGTCATACCTTGGGTTTCATGCTGGAAGTCTTGCCAAGCTGGCTTGATGAAGGCAGTGAATTTGAAAACCCGTACCAAACGCATCATCCGCAGCACGCGCAAATCGAGAGCGATCAAGCCCGCAAGGTAGAAGGGCAAGATGGCCAGCAGATCAATGATGGCGTAGAGGCTGAAGATGTATTTCAGGCGAGGCAACTTGGCTGCCTGAAAGTCGGGTTCTTCGGGGGCCACCCACAGGCGTAGCAAATATTCAACCGAGAACACGATGACTGAAAAGAGCTCTAGCCAGTCGAGTTCGCGGCTGTAGGTTTGGTCGATGTAAGGCGATGTCTCGAGCACCATGGCCAAGACGTTCACAAGAATCAAGCTCACCAGCCATGTGTTGACTTTGGCGGCAATGCCTTCAGCGTTGTGTTCGTTGAATAGCAGGTCAAACACCCGCTTGCGTAGAGAAGCGGGGGCGGCTGTGTGGGCGCTTGTCATGACGGGCTCGCTTAGAGGTTGCGATTTTTCTGAGCTTCGATTTCGTCAAAGCGTTTTCTGAAATCGGCCAGTTCAGCGCGCATGTCTTCTAAGTGCGTGCGCAAAATGCGTCGCTCGGCCTTGGCGGCGGCTTCGGCCTCGTCGTTGCTGGCATCCACGATGACGGCAATAAAGAGGTTCAAGATGACGAAGGTGGAAATCAGAATGAAGATGATGAAGAAAATCCACGCGTAGGGGAACACCTCCATCACGGGGCGGGCCACGCTGTCGGACCAGCCGTCACCCGTCATGATTTGGAACAAGGTGTAGAGCGTGAGGCCCATATTGCCGAAGGTTTCGGGGAAGTCTTTGCTGAACAAATTGGTGGCCAGCACGGCGGAGACATAAAAAATCAGCAACATCACCATGCCCACCGAGCCCAAGCCGGGCACAGCGCTGAGCAAGCTCTTGACCACTTTTTGTAAGCTCTTGACCTTGGTGAACAAACGCAACACCCGCAGCACGCGCAAAGCCCGCAAGACAGAGAACGACTCGGTGGCGGGCACGATGGCAATGCTGATGACAAGAAAGTCAAACACGCTCCACGGATCTTTGAAAAACGCCAGACCACGAGCAAGGAGCAAGCAGACGATTTCGATGATGAAGACCAACAAAATGGCCTCGTCCAGCATGACCAATTCACGGCTGAAGTGCTCTTGCACATAGCTGCTGGTTTCCAAGCCCATGAGCGCAGCGTTAGCCAAGATCAAAAGGATAAGGAAATACTGCACCTTAGGTGCCATGACGAAGTTGTCTAACTTTTCGCGCCAAGGCGCGCGGTGTGGATGTGATTTACTCATGGGAGGTATGAATTGGCAAATAGACGCGAATTTGACGAATATATCAACTCGCGCTTGCATTAGATGATTTGCCAATACAAATAAAAAAAGCCCGCACTCCAATGAGGCGGGCTTGAACTGAAGAAAAAGTAATTAGTGGCTGTCTGCTTGCTTGGCCGCTTCAACCGCTGCCGAATCATCGGCGGATGCCCCGTTGAAGAACAGGTTGAGCAAAACCGCCGAGATTGAAGCCAACAAAATGCCCGACTCAATCAGGGGGTGCAAGCCGTGTGGCATCCACTGCTTGAAGTTAGGCGCAATCAGCGGAATCATGCCAATGCCAATTGAGATGGCCACCACCAAGCTGTTGTAGCGGTTGTTCTTAAAGTCCACACCGCCCAAGATACGAATGCCGGTGGCCGCCACCATGCCAAACATCACCAAGCCAGCGCCGCCCAATACCACGGTGGGCAGCGACTCGACGAGCGCAGCCATTTTTGGAATCACACCCAAGACGATGAGGATGATGCCGCCAGCCACGCACACAAAGCGGCTCTTCACGCCGGTCACGGCGACGAGGCCCACGTTTTGCGAGAAGCTGGTGTAGGGGAAGGTGTTGAAGATGCCGCCAATCAGCGTGCCCAAACCATCGGTGCGCAAACCACGTGTCAACGCAGCGAGGTCCACATGGCGGTCGGTCATTTCGCCCAAGGCCAAGAACATGCCGGTCGATTCGATCATCACCACAATCATCACCAAGGTCATGGTGAGGATGAGCACGGGGTCAAACACAGGCATACCAAACTGGAAGGGTGTGACGATGCCAAACCAAGCTGCTTTGCCCACTTTGTCAAAGTTCATCAGACCCATGCTCGTGGCCACAATGCCACCGATCACGATGCCCAACAGCACCGAGATATTGGCAATGAAGCCTTTGGCGAACTTAGCGATCATCAAGATGGACACCAACACCAAAGCGGCAATGCCCACGCCAGTGAGGTCGGCGTATTTGGGGTTGGGCATCTTGGCCATCAGTGCCAAATCTTTGGGCACGGCAGGAATGGTGGAGCCGGGGGCCGAAGCAGCAGCGGCAGCATCAGCCAGCCACTTGGCGTGTTCTGGGTTGACGATGGATGGGGCTGTCGGGCCGAAGGGGTTACCAAAAATCCAGTTGATGCCAATGCGCATCAAGCTAATACCGATCACGGCAATGATGGTGCCAGTGACGACCGGCGGGAAAAACCGCAACATGCGGCTGACCAGCGGTGCAATAAGAATAGAAATTGCACCTGCACCCATGATGGCGCCAAAAATCAACTGTGCCCCAGCATCGCCTGGCGTTGCGCTGGCCATGGCCACCATAGGAGCCACGGCTGCAAACGTCACACCCATCATGACGGGCAAGCGAATGCCAAACCATTGGGTGGCACCCCAAGACTGAATGAGTGTGACCAAGCCACACACAAACAAGTCGGCAGAAATGAGCATGGCTACTTGTTCGGGGCTGAGCTTCAAAGCACGGCCCACGATAAGTGGTACGGCCACGGCGCCTGCATACATGACGAGCACGTGTTGCAAGCCGAGAGCAGCAAGCTTGCCGGTGGGCAAGTGCTCGTCGACGGGATGCGTTGTTTCTGACATGAGAACTCCTAAGAGGTGATGAACTGGTGAAACTGTATACAGTTTTGCATGCAATCAGTCCGCAGGTAAACCCTGAATATCTTTGTGACTTGGAGTTAATTAAAACTACATAGATTAGCTATTTGTAATACCAAGTAATCGATAGCATGTCGGGTCTTTGATTGATCCGTATGACGACATCGCATTTTCAACTCGAATCTCTGCCCTACCAAACCGACGCGGTGGAATCTGTGGTGCAGGTGTTCGAGGGCACCCCCAAACCCGCCACGCCCGAACTGGCTGGTAACCGCTGCCCCCTCACTTGGGAGCAACTCTCGGCCAACTTGCAAGCCGTTGCACAGCGCTACTCAATCAGCGACGAACGTCTTAACTTGACCCAACCTGCCCAAGGCGAGCCGCTGGATCTGTGCATCGAAATGGAAACCGGCACCGGCAAAACGCTGGTCTACCTGCGCACGCTCTACCGTTTGCACACGGTGTATGGCTGGAACAAATTCATCATCGTTGTGCCTTCGGTCGCCATTCGCGCGGGTGTCATGGGCACGCTGGCCGACTTCGGCGCGCAACTCGCCCAACAAAACGGGCTGACTTTTCCCATCGCGGCGTTCGAGTACGACAGCAGCCGTCTGCAACAACTCAAAACCTTCATCGACAGCCCCACACCGGCCATCATGGTCATCAACAGCCAAGCCTTTGTGGGAAAGGGCAAGGTCATCAGCAACGAAGAGACCGAAGCCCCGCTCGACGGTCTCACTTGGTTGCAAGCCCTTGCACGTTGCCGTCCCATTGTGGTGATGGACGAGCCGCAAGAGGGCATGGACACCGACGCCGCCCTGGCCGCTTTTGCTGACATGAAGCCCTTGGCCAAGTTGCGCTACTCGGCCACGCACAAACAGGCGCGCAACTGCATCTACCGCCTCACGCCCGCACAGGCGTACCAGCAGGGTTTGGTCAAGAAGATTGAAGTGCTCACCATCGCCGAGCAAAACGATGCGGGCCTTTTGCAACTCGAACTGACCGACACCCAAACCCGCGCCGGCCAAAACCCCAAGGCCAAACTCAAACTCTGGTTTCGCAACACCCAAGGCGAACTCCAATACAAAGCCAGCAACTGGCTCGCGCGCGAAGCCGACTTGGCCCACCTCACCCACAACCCAAGCTACAACGGCTGGCGCATTGACCACATCGAAAAATCGATGGAAACCGGCCAATGGCAAGTGCGCTTTGATAACGGTCACACCTTGGTACAAGGCCAACCCATGGGGCACGACAAAGCGGGCCTCTTTCGGCTGCAACTGCGCTGGCTCATTCACCGCCACTTCGAGAAGAAAGCACGCCTCGCGCCCTTGGGCATCAAGTGCCTTTCGCTCGTCTTCATCGACAAGGTGGCGAACTACCTGGGCGATGGTCAAAACGAAGTGCCTCTCATCAAACACCTGTTTGAAGAGGAATACACCGCCCGCGTCAAAACCTTGCGCGGGCAAGCGCCCAGTGAGGGCGAGGTGCAAGCCGTGCAAGGCAGCTACTTTGCACAAACTGGCCAAGGCAAGTTCACCGACAGCGAATCGGCCATGTCCAAAAACAGCGCCATTTACAAACGCATCCTCACCGACAAAGCGGGCTTGCTGAGTTATGACGATCCCATAACAGGGCCAATGGAATTCATCTTCAGCCACAGCGCCCTGGGCGTGGGTTGGGACAATCCCAACGTTTTCAACATCGCCACCCTCAACACCGCACAAAGCCAGGACAGAAAGCGCCAAGAACTCGGTCGCGGCCTGCGCATCTGCGTCAACCAACACGGCCAACGCGTGTACGACGCGCCCGACACCCCGCTGGGCGAAGAAATCAACCTGCTCACCGTGGTGCCCAACCTCAGCTACCAAGCGTTTGCCCAGGGCTACCAGAAAGAAATAGAAGAGGCCTACGGCAAAGATGCCCAAGCCGCTGCCCCCTTGCGCGAAAACAAACAAGGCCGCTTACAAAAGAAAACCCTCAAGCGCCGCGACGACCTCTTTGCCACCGAAGCCTTCCAGCAGTTTTGGCGCACCATGGCCCGCACCACGCGCTACACCGTCGCTTTTGACGAAGACGCCATCGTGCAAGACGTGGTGCCCCAACTGCGCCGCATCAGCGTGCCCGTCTATGGGGCCGACATCACCGCCGGGCGCGTGCGCATCCTCGAAGACCAAGAGGCCGAAAACCCGCAAGTCAGCCTCGACTACATGGGCGGCACCCGCGCCACACTTGCGCCGCGCTTTGCGCCGCAAGACTGGGTGCAAGCCATTGGGCAAGACAGCCGCCTGTCACAAAAAGCCGTGCTGCGCCTCTTGCAAGAGGCCCTGCAAAACACCGCCTGCGCCGAGCAGTTCTTGCGCAACCCCGTGCTCTTTGCCCAGCAAGCCAGCACCCTCATTCGGCGCGCCGAGCGCGACCACATGCTGCGCGGCCTGCACTACTGGCCCACGGGCGAGGTGTTGCCCATCGACACCGTGCGCGCCGTCGTCGACACACTCAAAGACGTGGCCAACACACCCAAGCACGGTTTGTATGCGCAACAAGCCATTGACAGCACACACGAAAAAAACTTTGCCGAAGCGGCCGACAAAGAATCGCATTTGGTTTGTGTGCTCAAACTGCCCGAGGGCTACGCCATTCCCACCCCTGTGGGGCAGTACACCCCCGACTTTGGCTTGGTCTTCAAAGAGCGCGGCCTCCGCGCCATGGAACTCAACCCCCACCCCCCACAGCAACAGGGCGAATTTTTTGTGGTGGAAGTCAAAGGCACCCACGACCTGCACGACCCCAAAGCCCTCACCCCCGAAGAAGTGCTCAAGATCGAATGTGCCGCCCGCCACTTTGAAGCCCTGGGCTTTGCCACCACCGTGCATGGCCGCATGGTCCACGTGCAACCCAAACGCCTCTTTGCCGCACCGCGCGACACCTTTGACTACTTCAAGCAGGCTGATTTGGATGTGGGGGAGGTGATGTGAGCAACAAATCCAAATTAAACGAGCCCAGGCCACCAGCGCGTTCTATTCAACTAACTGGTCACAAGGTGTGACCAGTTTCATCTTTATTTCCTCATGCGTACTCCAAATCCCCTCCAATCCATCCAAACCCCCGACCTGCTGCAAGAGCGGCTGGACAGGCTCAAGGCCGATTTCCCCGACCTGTTCACCAACGAGGGCAAGCTCAACCCAGCGGAGTTGCAACGCCTCACGCAAGAAGAAGGGCGCGAACGGTTTGACTTTTCGTGGTGGGGCAAAGCCGCTGCCAAGCGCAAAGCCTTTGCACCCACCACCGCCGCGCTGCGGTATGACGAAGCGCGCAGCGTCAACCCCGAGCTTGCGAACGGCAACGCCATCATCGAAGGCGAAAACCTGGAAGTGCTCAAGCTCTTGCTCAGCGCCTACCGCGGGCAGGTGAAGTGCATCTACATCGACCCGCCCTACAACACCGGCAACGACTTTGTTTACAAAGACAACTTTGCCGAAGACAAGAGTGCCTATTGGGAGCAAACCGGCGTCACCCAAAACGGCGTGAAGCTCAGCACCAACACCCGGGCCGATGGGCGCTTTCACAGCAACTGGCTCAACATGATTTACCCGCGCCTGCTGGTGGCGCGCCAACTGCTGCGCGAAGACGGTGTGATTTTTGTGTCCATTGACGACAACGAAGTGACGCACCTGCGTAAGGTGATGGATGAGGTGTTTGGGGAAGAGTGTTTTGTTGCAATTTTTCCGTGGAAAAAGCGCACAGCAAAAACAGATGTTCCGTTTGGCGTTTCACAAGACTTTGAGTGGATTGTTTGTTACGCCAACGCGGCATTCATTGCTGGTTTGGAGTTTGAGCGAACCTACTACAGAACGTCAGATTTTCCAGATGACGGTTGGCGCCTGTCGGATTTGACAACTCAGCGGACAGCGGATGAACGACCTAATTCAGCCTTCGATATGGTTGATCCGAAAACTGGAAAGTCATATCCATTCAATCCAAAGCGCGTATGGGGTGTCAGCAAGGACACATTCGATGATTACTACAAGAAGGGAAAAATTGTTTTCCCCGATGACTATGACTTTCTTGGAATTTCAATTCCAGCCTATCGCGTGTTTGAGAGTGAGGACAAAGCCAAGGTCTTGAAGAAGTTTGGAAGCGACACATCGCTTAAAGCAGTTTCCACTCAGTTGCCAAAAGAGGTTGGCATGACAGAGGCGGGGAGCAAAACCATTGACGCAATTTTTGGCGGCAAACCATTCGCATTTCCAAAGCCCCACCAACTCATTAAATATTTGTTGACAGTCATTCGTTCAAATGACGCGTTGATCGTTGACTTCTTCGCAGGCTCGGGCTCTACAGCGCATGCGGCTATAGAGCTGAACGCCGAAGATGATGGCACTCGAAAAGTCATCAGCGTTCAAATTCCCGAAGCGACCGATGGAAGCAGTGAAGCCTACAAAGCAGGCTTCAAAAAAATCAGCGATATCACCATCGAGCGCGTCAAGCGCGTCATCCAAGGCTATGGCGACAACCCGCAACCCATCGCCTCGGGCTTCAAGGTCTACACGCTAGAAAAAAGCGCCTTTCCCCGCGCCGACTTCGCGCCCGACCCCAACGCCTCGCCCGAACAAAACCTTCAGGCGCTCAAAACTTTTATTGCCGACAAAGAGGCCAGCCTGTTCAACACCCTCGATGCGCAAGCCGTGCGCGACGAAGTGCTGCTCAAGTGCGGCTTTCAACTCGACGCGCAACTCACGCGCATTGAAGACGTGCAAACCAACGCGCTTTACTTGGCCAAGAGTGGCGCACACGACCAGCAAACCCCGCCGCGCCAAGCGATTGTTTGCTTTGACAGCCACCTAGCCCCCGAAACGCTGGAATGGCTGCGCCAACAAAAAGGCCACCGCGTCATCGTGCTAGAGGCTGCGCTGGACACAACAGCAAAATGGAATTTGCACCACCAACTGGGTGATGGGTTGGTGGTGTTCTAAGAAGAAAGGAAAACTGTATGTTGAAAATTGATTTAATGACGATTTCACGAGCTGTTGTTCATACGATACCAGCTAGGGGGTCTGATCGAACCTACGTTCCGCCGACTGGAGGCGGAAGCGTACTCCATTTATCAACTGAGGTAAGTGATGCGGTAGTTACAAGAATCACTAAAGCGTTAGGTAATCACACGCATGGTGTTCAAACAGACATTATTGATGCAGGCTCAGAGAGTATGTTTCAACGCGCCTGCTTGATGATGAATTGCAATGATGATCAGTTTGTTACTCAAGCCAGAAATGCAGCAAAGAAGCTTGCAAGGGTTCAGCAATCTAAGTCTCTAAAGCCTGCGAAATTAATTTGCATTAGTGGATCTGTGACGGCCAATTCCCGTCCGTTTGTAGCTTTCATAAAAGCAGAACTTCAAGAGGCTCTGAGCGAACGCAATCAAAAAGGTCAACCAACACTTGCTGTTCTCAAAGATTTATTTTTGACTGAATCAAACAAGTTGTACAAGATCGGTTTTGTTTCTCGAAACATTTCAGGCGATGGAAAAAAAGGAGGAGTCTATGAACCGGAATATCACTCTGTACATGTGTACGATCACTTAATGACAGCGCTAGAAACAAGACCTGCGGCTTTTTATTTTTACAACGAATTTCTCGGAACAGAGGTTGCGGCAACTGATCGCCGTCTGACTCGCGATTTCTTTGAAAAAACTTTGGAGTTCATTGATTCTCAGAAATATCCACCTAGTAAGCGAATTGCACTTGGTGAGGCGTTGCGGTCTGAGATGCGAAGTAATGGTGGGCAACTTAGTGTGAAAGATTTTTCTGCATCTCACATTCAAGCGGTTGATGAGCAACAGGCATATGTCACATTCATGACGAAAAGCGGTTTTCCTGCCCATGCGATTACAAAAGATACCGAATATGTAAAGACGCGCTTGAAGAGGCGTCAAAAGGTGATTTTCTCAACTGACGTTATCATCACAACTCCCCCGGGTGCTGCTGCTGACCTGCTTAAATTTAGAGAGGGTAAAAATGGCTCAACTTTGGTGACTATCAAAGGGTTTGTTGAGTCAAATGAGTGACGATGAATTTCGAAAATTCATTAATCGAACTTAAACCAGCATTAGAGGCATGGGGTGATTTTGTATTGGAGCGTATTAAAGAGTACGTTGAGATGGAAATTGGAGCGGAGCGTGTTCAATCGCTTTTTAAATTAGATCCATACTTCAGATTGAAGTCGATTTCCTCAGCACTCGATAAACAGAAAAATAAAAATTACGATGATCCTTTGGATCAGATGTCTGACTTGGTTGGGGCAAGATTTGTTGTGTTGTTGAAAACGGACATTGCTATCGTTGAGAGAGCTGTTCTGACTTGTACATCATGGTCAAAAAGTAAGGATCGTGATCCCGAAGATGAAAGTGAGAAAAATCCTAATAGCTTTGACTATCAATCTGTTCATTTTGTTGTTCGTAACAATCAGGAGTTTCAACGTGGCGATGTGCGAATCCCCTATGGACTCGCTTGTGAAATACAAATTCGAACCTTGTTGCAGCACGCGTATGCAGAATTAGTGCACGACAAGTTTTACAAATCTAAAGAGACTATTCCACAATCGGCACGGCGCTTGGTTGCACGTTCTATGGCTCTTATGGAGACTACGGATGAAATGTTTGTTTCCGCTGTGTCAGAGTTAGATCGTGTCAATCAAAGCATCAGTGAGTGGTGTTCATTGTTGGATGATTCCGTAGGGGCCCTTTTGCACAGTTTTACTCCAACTGCGCAAGATGCTGATGCAATTGAATTGCTAAGTACTTTCAAGTTGTTATTGGATGTGGCAAACACGGATGACGTGAAATCGTTGTTGCCATTATTTCGAACACGCATTCAACAGCGTGCTAAGGAGCCTAATCTTTTCTCTAAGCCTGTTGTATTAGTGGTTTATTGGCTTGCACAAAATGAGCCTCTGCAACTCGACGCATTTTGGCCAAATCAGAATCTTGCGTCTGATAGAGATTTGGTGAAATCTGATCTTGGAACTGCATAAAACTACCAGTTATGACCAAACAACCCTCCCGCTCCGACGTTCTCATCGCCGCCATGCACCACGCCGCGCTCAAGGCGTTGGCGGCTGCGCCCAACGGTCAGCTCAAAGTCGGTGCGCTCATGCAAGCCATCGAATCCACCGTGCCGCTCGACGACTGGGCGCGCACCGTGTACGACAACGGCAACACGCGCTGGCGCTCCATCTTTGCGTTTGCGTCGGTGGAGTTGGTCAAGGGCGGCTACGTCACCAAGTCGCGTGGCGTGTGGTCCATCACCGACGAGGGCCGGGCCGTGGCCGCCGCACCTTATGACGGCCCCGAGTTTCTCAAAGAGTTGCTGCGCCGCTACCGCGCCTGGAAGGCCAGTCAACTCGCCGCAGACAACTTGCTCACCTCAGCCAGCACGTCCCAGACCACCGACGGCGAAGAGGCCGAAGAAGCCGAAGACATGGGCGACGATGCCCTGTTCGAGCAACCCGAAGACCGCATGTCGCGCACGCTGCACGCCGCGCACGAAGCCTTGGCCGCCGAGTTGATTGAAAACATCAAGCAGTGCGAGCCCGCGTTTTTTGAAAAGCTGGTGCTCGACCTCTTGCTCAAGATGGGCTATGGCCGCCGCCGCGAAGACGCAGGGCGCACTGTGGGCCAGTCGGGCGACGGCGGGGTGGACGGCATCATCAACGAAGACCCGCTGGGCCTCGACACCATCTATCTGCAAGCCAAACGCTGGGAGGGCTCGGTGGGCGAAGGCCCCATTCGCGACTTCATCGGCGCGCTCGACCTCAAGGGCGTGAAGAAGGGGGTGTTCCTCACCACCAGCCACTACACGCCCGCAGCCAAGGCCGCAGTAGAGGGCATTCGCTCCGACAAAAAGATCGTCCTCATCGACGGCGCCCACCTAGCACGCCTGATGATTGAGCACGACTTGGGTGTGTCGGTGGCCAAAACCTTTGCGCTCAAGCGCCTCGACTCCGACTTTTTTGCGCAGGAGTGAGACACACGCACACACGCGCACTATGCAAATGCGTGTGCGGCGCTAAACCGCATGGGTGGAGGGTTGGGGCACAGTGACGTGATGCAGCCCCAGTACAAAAATTTTTTAGCTTCTCAAGGTTTTAGCCAGCTAGAATTCGTTCCAACACACCCGCCACACGTCTTGGTTTCGGCCAAGGTTCTGCTGCAAAGCAGACGTGCAAAAGGCGGGTTTTCTTTTGGCGTTCTGGCTTTGCATGGCTAAGGGCGCTTTCTCCAAGCCGGCGGCCACGCCCGAGCAGTTGCTCGCCAAGCTGCAAGGCAGCGGCTTGCCCGTCAGCAACCCAACACAGGCCTTGGACTATCTGCGCTTTGTGGGGGGCTACCGGCTCAAGGGCTACTGGTTTCACGCAGTAGACCCCGTCACCAAGCAGTTTCAGGCAGGCTATACCTTCGACCACATCATTCAGCGCTGCGAGTTGGACCGCGAATTGCGGGCGGCCACCATCACAGCGATTGATCGTCTGGAGGTGGCCATACGTACCGCCATGGCCAACTACCTCAGTCTGGCCCATGGCCCGCACTGGTTTCTGGACACCCGCATCTTCAAGCCCACCACACGCTGGGGGATGGGGCGTTTCATTAAAAAAATTGAAGATGAGGTGGACCGAGCCAAAGGCAAGCTGTTTGTGGGGCACTACCTGGATCACTATGACGACCCCTACCTGCCGCCAAGCTGGGTCATCAGTGAATGCGTGACCTTCGGTTTGTGGTCGCATACGTATGCCATCTTGCGCGACCCAAACGACAGACGTGCGATTGCCAAGAAGTTCGGCGTCGATCAGGCTGAGGTGTTCGAGTCTTGGATTCACACCCTCACGGTGGTGCGCAACATTGCGGCGCATCATGGCCAATTGCTGCGGGTCAGGCTGGGTGTCTCCCCCATGAGTTACAAGACCAGAGGCATTCGCTTTGCGCAACAGAAGTCATTTTTTTCAGCGGCCACGGTGATTCAGTATTTGTTGAATCAAACCACGCTGCCGCACAACTGGTCTTCAGACCTGCAAGGAATTTTTGCTAAATATCCGTTGGTACCCATTACAGATTTGGGTTTTACGCCGAACTGGAAAACTTCCCCTGGTTGGTGACAGATGACCAAACAACACTTCAGCTTTTTTGCGCTGGGGTAATGGGTTTGATGCGTTTTCGTTTTTGGACGAGTTTTTTAGCTCAATAAATCCAGCAAAGTACGAGCAACAACTTTCGTTGCACGACGCACGTCTTCCAGCATCACACGCTCATCGTTGCGCTTGGCGTGGCTCTCTAGCACGGTGCGAGGCCCCGCACCGTAGATGACACCCGGAATGCCTTGTGCCACATACAAGCGCACATCGGTGTAGAGCGGCGTGCCCACGGCGGGGATGGGTTCACCAAACAGTTGTTCGCCGTGTTTTTGAATGGCATCTACCAAAGGCTTGTTACCTGCCAGCGGCACCATGGCTTTGGCGAGCAACAGGCGTTTGATGTCGACCTTGAGTTGTTTGCCACCGCGTGGTGGGTTAAACGAGGCCGCTGCTTGTTCGATGGTGTGACGAATGGACGCTTCCACTTCGGCAGGGTTCTCTTCAGGAATCATGCGGCGGTCGAGTTTGAAAACCACTTTGCCTGGCACCACGTTGGTGTTGGTGCCACCGCTGATTTGACCCACATTGAGGTAGGGGTGGGTGATGCCTTCAATCTTGGAGGTGGTTTTTTTGTAGTCTTCGTTGAGCGCGTGCAAGGCATTCAAGATGTGCACTGCGCCTTGCAGTGCGTCGGTGCCAGAGTCGGGGATGGCGGCATGCGCCATTTCGCCTTGCACGGTGACTTCCATTTGCAAACAGCCGTTGTGCGCGGTGACCACTTGGTAGCTAAAGCCAGCAGCAATCATCAAGTCGGGTTTGGTGAGGCCTTGGGCCAGCAACCAGCCTGGGCCTTTTTCTCC
>JACCDV010248876.1_pt1 | contig 20782 bp, 20 predicted proteins | sample 7446131 | NCBI WGS metagenome assembly JACCDV01 (sample SAMN15323448, study PRJNA562643) | freshwater metagenome | isolation source: river surface water | place: USA:Blue River Watershed | collected 2017-08-17 | reverse complement strand
GACATCGGGATCTACACCCACGACCAGTTCCGCACCTCCCTGGAAAATATCGAGGAGCGGTTTATCCCCTTTATCGCTCTGGGAGGGTTCGCCGGACTGCGGACCATCGAGATCCTCCGACTGGAGTGGAAAGACGTCTGGTTCGACAAGGGGGTCATTGAGGTCGGCAAGGACAAGGCCAAGACCGCCACCCGGCGACTGGCACCCATCGTCCCTGCCTTGGAGGCATGGTTGAAACCCCGAGCAAAGACCGGCCCGATCCTTCCCGGCATCCGTGATGAATTCCACTTCACCAAGCTCTTCAAGGATGCCACCTCCAAGCTGGTCGATCCCCAGGGAGTGCCCTTGGTCACCCTCGTCCATAATGGCCTCCGTCACTCCTTCTGCTCCTACCGGCTGGCCGTTACCAAGTCGGCTGCACAGGTCTCCTTGGAGGCAGGCAACTCCCCCAAGATGCTCTTTGAGAACTACCGGGAACTGGTGACCGAGAAGGCGGCTAAGGAATACTTCGGCATCCTCCCTGAAAAGAAGGGCAGCAAGGGTTCCAAGGGCAAAGGCAAGGGGGCCGGGAAGACCAAGGCGAAGACTCCTGCGAAGGCCTCCGCCAAGCGGCCCAAAAAGACCGCCAGGAAGCCCTCCAAGTAGACCACTCGCTTACCTCAGAATCTCCGCACGGGTAGCCCTGCGAGTGGCCCCCAGGGCCTCCAGTAATTCGTTTTTACGGAAGAGCCGATGCTTGCCGAGCTTGTAGCTCGGAAGGAGCCCCATTTGGACATACTGCTGCATCGATCGCTCGGGGATACCGAGCCACTGAGCGGCGGCCTTGGTGTTGATGAATTCCGACTTCGGATGAGCACCCGGAGGATCACCCTTTGGCTGAATGACTGAGCTCAGCAAACGCAGGGCTTCGCTCATGTTCTGGGGCCTCCTCCGGCCCTCCCCGAGGTTGTGTTCTGGGCTCATCGTTCACCGGGAAGTTCGAAGCCCGTGGAGCGAAGGAATCTCTGGGCTTTCTTGAGGATAAATTCCTCATGCAGCTCGGCTCGAAGGGTCGGTCGGATCATCTCCCGGAGATAGCCGAGGATCTCGGCTTGCTCGGGCTTCTCTAGCCAGGTTTTCAGCTTGGTCAGATCATCAGTTTTGCTGGGTGCGTTTTGTGGCATAGCCACCAAATAAAACACATCTACAGAGGCATGGTGCTCCCGATCGGGAGCACCAAGAGCTTTTTTTCCTGAAAGAATGGATGACATGGAATTCGATCGATCCCTCATTCAGGCCCTCCCGAAGCCCTCGCATGGCAGGCTCTTCGCACCTGCTTTTTCAGGACGCTCATGGGGTGTCGTCGCCCGCTGTGCGGACGTCACTGGGGGCTCTGGGTGGGCCCCGCTTGTTCCTGCTTCCTCCACCCCATCAGCTCACCCTGCCAGACGATCCTCTCACCCCTCGCCCATTGCAGCGAATCGGCCCTATCACCACCGCTTCCCTGCAATCGGCTCACCCACCTGCTCGACCTGCTCAGGGCAACCTCGTTCGACCCCATCATCGAGACCCATTCCAGACCTCTGGAAGCTGGATCGTGGTGTTTGTTCACCCGGGCCAAACAACCAACAGGATAGCACTTTCTCCCGGAAAGTGCCGGCGGGGTCGCTCGCGCCTGCTCCCCGCTTCCTCTTCCGCGTGTCAGGCACGCTCCAGAGATTTCCCTGAATCCGTTAGCTGAGCCCCACGGACCCCGACCAACTCCGCTCAAAAAACGCGATGCCGCATCATCAAAAGCCCAACACACGACGCATGGAGTTTTTACTCAGCGATGAGGCATATGAGCGATTCCATCGGCTTCACGAGGCGCGTGGTTTCCGGAGCAAAGCAGAGACACTCGAGGCGCTGATCGTTGCAGCGGAACTCGACAGCAAGATCGATCCCGCTGCGCTGGAAAGGATCGAGAACAAGCTCGATCAGGCCATGCAATTCCTGGAGGAACTTTCGTGAAGAACGGTTTCATCTTCGCGCACAAGTCGACGGCCCGAGGAAGGCTCGATCTGGAATATCTCGATGAGACTTCCGGACGAAAGGCCTCTCTCCGAGCTGCCAAGAAGCTTGATGAAGAAGTGGGCAAGAAGCTGAAGGGGTTTGTGGACTACGCCTCCAAGGAATCGATCGGCCAGGTTCACGCCGGAGGATTTTTGCACAACGCGATTCGGAGGAATTCCGATGGCTCTAGCACCGCGCCCAGCAAGCTTTCCAATGAGGAAAGAAAGCGTCGGATCACCGAGGCGTGGCGCTTTCATTTGGATCGTTTTGGCTCTCAGGCAAAGAGTCCCGTTATTGCTCATCGGCTCGTCTTTTCGATGTCGACCGAGCAGCACGACGCTCTGGTTAAGGCCGGGATTAGCCCCGATCAGGTAGTGATTTCCAGTGTCAGAAAAGTGATGGATCGCTTTGCCGAGAAGTTCCACCGAGGAGACTCCATCGGCTACGCCTACGGGCTCCATCACGACACGGACAACCTCCACGTTCATGTCGCCCTTTGTCCTCGGAGTGCGAAGGGGCGCTACGTCGGGTGCAGCATGTCCCGGCATCCGGGTAAACACAAAAACCAGATGGTTTTCATGAGGGAGTGGTTCGAGCGGGAGAACCACCTCCGAGGTGAGTTCCTCTCCAATGAGCAGAAGGTCGAGGAGTCTCTGAGTAAGCGTCTCGATCAGGAAAAGTTCGCCATTGTGCCAAGACTTTCGCCGCAACAACGATCGGCACTGGGATCCTCTGATGGACTGCTGGCTACCCGTTTGAAATGGGGCTACGCGTCGATCCTTGAACAGGAAGCCGCGATCGATCAGAAGAAGAAACAACTGGAGATACTGCGTACCGCGAGGAGTGCTCAGAGGCTCCTAGGATTTCACAAGAATCCCTTGCTCCAGGCGGGGGAAAAGCTAACGGCTGACGCATTGAACAAATCGCTCCGCGAAATGCGACGTCAACTCGCCCAGAGCAAGCAGATCTACCGTTCGGACCACGAGTATTACTGCAAAGCCTACGGCACAGATTTCAAAATCCATCAGGGCAGTCATTCCTATGGACATCAGTCCTCGGGGATGCGGATTTGAATGCTTCGCTCAAATCTCGTTCAATCGATTCCTGAGCCTACTTGATTGAAGGCGTTTTTGGTCTGGTGTGGTTGACGATTTTCGGTGAGATCCGTATTTACCCCCATGAAGCAGAAAACCGCCGTCATCTCCGACATTCACTCCAATCAGGAGGCATTGTCGGCTGTTCTTGATGACGTGCAATCACAGGGCGTCCAGAGAATCGTTTGCCTTGGTGACATTGTGGGGTATGCGTCAGCTGTACGTGCGTGTCTCAAAACTATCCGCGAACTCGGATGCCCCGTTGTTCTAGGGAACCACGATGAGGCCGCATGCCTGCCGGAGCCTCCCCCAGATTTCAACCCCACCGCCCGCGCCGGAGCCATATTCTCGGCGCAACGGCTTCAGGAGGAGGATAAGGAGTGGATCCGCACCCTTCCCCGACGTCTGGAGATCGATGGCATTGCCTACTTCCACGCCTCCCTAGAGAGCACAGTGGGCTGGCCCTATGTGTCGGATGCTTCGGATGCTACCGCCAATTTCCGGCATCAGACCGTGCAGTTAGCCTTTTGCGGGCATACGCACTATCCGGCGGTCTGGTTTCAGGCTACGCCGCGTCACCCCGTGACGGCATCAGATGGCGTCGGAAACAAACTCCTTCCCTCCATTGGGAAGGCGCTGGTGAACGTCGGCTCCGTGGGGCAGCCGCGCGATGGAGATCCCAGGGCCTGTTACGTAATTCATGACCCAGAAGCCAGTACTCTGGAATTTCGGCGCGTTCTCTACGATATCCGCCGAGCAAAAAAGAATATTTATCGGGCAGGATTACCCCGCTTTAGCGGGCAACGACTTGCATTAGGGAGGTAACATTTAATATATTTATAACCCCAATGATAAAAGTAAGATATGATAGAGAGAATTACCACAATATCACAGAAGGTGATATTGTTAGCATTGGAGATGCATATTATATAGTTGAAGAAAGAATAAAGGGAGGAATGGGAATGGTTTTACTGCTCAAACAAGATATTAAAAAAACCAAACCTAAACCTAGAATTCTAGGACTTAAAATAGCATTAAAGTCATCGTTGCAGTTTTCTGAAAGAAGCGATTTACATGATATATTTAAAAGGGAAGTTACTGTCTGGGCAGGTTTAAAACATCCACATATACTGCAACTTTTGGAAATACTTGATGTCGGTAATGAAGAGTGGGTTGCAAGTATGAATTGGTGCGAAGGCACATTAAGATCGTTAATTCAAGATGGGCAGCAATTAAATAATCAAGAAATAACGGTAATCATGCTTAGCATGATAAGCGCTTTGGATTATGCTTACAGAGATAAAAAAATATTGCATCTTGACTTAAAGCCAGAAAATATTCTTTACGAAACTGATATCTTTGATGAGAAGTCCAGAAACCACTACATGGTTTCTGATTGGGGAATTTCAGCAATAAAAAACAATGATCTTAATTTAATTATTCAAAATAAATTCGGCGATCAAATATTAAAAAAATCTTATAATAATATGGGGACATTTAAATATATGGCTCCTGAAAGGTTTCTTCCTGGAACACAAGCAACTATTACATCCGATATTTTTTCACTTGGTATGATCTATTTTGAATTAAATGCTGGAAAACTACCATTTAATGAAGAAATGCTGCCAATACACGCACTTAGATCCAGAGAATACTACAAAGAAGCAAAAAAAATACTATTTAGTTTAAATGTTTCTTCTGAAATAAAAAATCTTATATTAAGCATGATTGCTCCAAGTGCAGAGAATAGGCCAAATTCTTATTCAGTATTGTATTCAAAAATAAAAAATACAACTGTAAAAAAACCATTTTGGAGTTCACTTTTTAAATAAAACGTAAACCAATGAAGTTTTTTAATATATTTAAAAAAAATCAACCTCTGCCAGGGAAGGAATTAATACATCCATCCATAATGTTGCTGATGGAACTAGAGTATGCTTCAAAAGAAGCATGCAATCTATTTCTTGTTGGTAGACACGAAGAGGCAAAAAAAGTACTAGATTCTTTTTTAATAAAAATAATTCGAGATAGTAGCTGCGGAACCACAAGCAAAAACGATTTGTTGAAAATAACATATTACATTGCATATACTCGTTTGCCGGAGCTAATATTTAAAAACTGGGATGAGTTCATAAGTTTATGGAATGGAAATCTTAATATAGGCACATATTTATTAATAGAAGCTGCTCTAAAAAACTCAAAGCGCCTTGATTTAAAACAAATAAATCTTATAAAACATTTCAATGGTAGTTTTGATAGCTATGAATACTATCTCTTTGATTTTCTAACGTTATCTGGCGATGATTATATATCAATTAGTAGTTCAAGTGAAAAAAGAATTCAGCCGATGACTTATTTTCTTATCGTTTTATATGATAAAAAAAATCATAAAAAAAGCGTTTTCACACTTTCTGGAAAACCTCAAGCTCGTTTTATAAGAAGATTATCGTTTAGTGAAACTGAATTTGTAAATTCAAATTTAGGATTATTCACACATCCGCCTACACATCAATTATTTGTATCTGAAGTATGCAAATTATTATAATATCTATTTATGTATTCGGAATTTCAAAAATATTTACCTCTAGCTAATTCTATTGCAAAGAGTTTTTCAAATATACCAGGACTTGATTTCAATGAGATAGAAATTCACGCTCAAGAAGCACTTTTAGCAGCGGCTAGGAAGTTTGATGCTTCTAAAGGAGATTTTACTCCATACGCATCACAGGCGATACGCAATGCCCTTCGCACTCTCTACGAGAGGCAGTGCAGACACCATCGCCATCATGTCTACGACTTGGATCGCCCTGGCGATTTTCAGACGACTGAAAGCGATCGCATTCATCACATCGCTCAGCCGCACGACGCCTCAATCGGAACACGCCTTGCTCGATTGGAGTCAGCAGAGGCCCTCAAAAAGGCTATGGAGTCGCTACCAGCGCGCCACAGAGAGGTGCTTGCCGGGATCTCGGAAGGAAAAAGTTATTCAGAGATCGGAGTACAGCTGGGAATTACCAAACAAGCAGTTCACAAGATCGCTCTTTCCGCAGTTGAGTCGGTCAAAGACTTCCTGCGAAATCAGGGTTTTGGGGGAATTGACTCTATCGGCCTGCTAGCCAGCATCAAAACGGAGGAAGATTAAAAAAACTATGTCTGTCAAACTTCACATCACCGAAGGCCCCGAAAAGGGGAAATCGTTCACATTTGATGATCATGACACCTTCCTTTTTGGGCGCCTAGATGAGTGCCACGCTCGTTTCCCAAACGACCAGCAAGTATCACGCAGACATTTCATTCTCGAGGCATGCCCTCCCAAAGTCTCGCTTCGAGACCTTGGTAGCCTGAACGGCACCTATGTGAATGGTAAGAAATGGGGAGGGCGCAATGCGGGGGAAACACCTGAACAAGGGGCAAAACACCGATTCCCAACAGTTGAGTTATCCCATGGAGATAAGATTTCTGTGGGACAAACACGGATCCAAGTTGAGATTCGCGAGGAAAAAGGAGAAAAGATCGCAGCTGGCGTCCAAGCTGGAGAGCTTTCCGAACTTTCACCAGAGAAGCTCTATGATCTGATCTTCGGAAAGGAGAAAAAGGCCCCGCTCCTTCAGATACCCGGTTATCGAATCGAGAAAGAACTCGGAAGAGGAGGATTTGGAGCCGTCTATCAGGGTGTGAAAGAGAAAGAACGGAAGACAGTCGCGATCAAGATAATGCTGTCACAGACCGATGCCAATGAACGCGACATCGAGAGGTTCAAAAGAGAAATGGAAGTAGGTCTTAAGCTGGTACACCCCAACATTGTCCGATTCCTAGAAACGGGATCAAACAAAGGCTGTTTCTATTTCACTATGGAGCTCTGTGACGGCGGGTCTCTCCAGGATATGCTCCGGAGGAACGGAGGTCCACTTTCGCTGACTACCGTAATGCCAATGATGATACAGGCCTTGGAAGGGTTGGCGTATGCACATGCGCAGGGCTTCGTGCACAGAGATCTCAAGCCTGGCAATATTCTAGTTCATCAAGGAATCGCAAAGATATCTGACTTTGGACTGTCAAAAAACTTCCAACTCGCAGGTCTCAGCGGCATGAGTGTCACAGGCAGACATTCCGGAACTCCAGTTTTCATGCCTCCGGAGCAGATTATCAATTTCAAATACGTAAAGCCTGTCAGTGACGTTTTTAGCATGGGAGCAACGATCTACTACCTGCTGACCGGGGAATATCCCTTCAACTTTGACAATAAGAGAGATCCTTTGGATGTAGTTTTGAACGATGAAATCGTCCCAATCAGAAAGAGGATGGGAAATATCCCTTCAAGACTTGCTGAAACTGTCGACAGATCCTTGAGTAAAGATGTGAAAAAACGTTTCAAAGATGCTAGAGAGCTACTGAGAGAGCTAAAGAAATAGCATGAGCTTTGAAGAGCACCGATCGCCACTCTGGAAGATTCTAATAAATAAATGATTTGGGAAACCGGAAAATATCTTTTAGGAGAGTTCATTATTGATAGTGAGTTAGGTGCAGGAGGTATGGGGGAAGTATACAAGGTAATAAGTTCACGAACGCAGCGAGCTTATGCTGTGAAAAGGGCTAAGGGTTTAACGCAAGAGTCAAAATCACGACTACTTAAGGAAATTGATTCCTGGAAAAGTATTCCTGAGAATCCAAACCTCAATAGTTATAAGTTCTTTAGAACACTTGACAATGAAGTGCTTCTTTTTTCTGAGTTCCAAAATGGTGGAAATCTAAAAGAAGGCATCGATTCTAAATGGCTTTACCAGGGAGGAGAAAAGACCATCCTTTTGAATATTCTCGATTTTTCAATTCAGATTGCTTGGGGAATTAAATTGTTACACGATTTTGGAATAGTTCATAGGGACGTAAAACCCTCAAATGTTCTTCTGAGCTACAATGAAAAAGATAATTCTGAGGGATATAGTGTCAAAATAACGGATTATGGCATTTCATCATTCGTAACCACAGGCTCATCATCAGTCGTTGATTCAGTCAGTGACCACTGCACAATGGCGTATTGTTCGCCAGAGCAGGTTAATCGGGGAGTGATTGACCATAGATCAGATATATGGTCGTGGGGAGTGACGGTTTTAGAGATGTTTACTGGAGGAGCGACTTGGCAAAGCGGGATCGTAGCGCAAGAAATACTAAATCAGATTGAGACATTACAGGATGAATCCCAAATTGACCTTCCTAAGATTCCCGATCAATTATTTCGTTTGTTATCAAGATGTTTTATAAAAGACATCAGCAAAAGACAAAATGACATGGGTGTGATCATTGCCGAGATGACATCCTTATATAAATCCGTCTCTGGTGCAGAATACCCAAGAAAACTTTACAAATCAGAAAAAAGACCTCAATTAAAAGTAAATGCTAAAGATTGCATTAAAAAAATAAGATATGCATCTTTCTTTTATCACCCCACAAAAGATCATGCGGGGAGACTTTTAAAGAAGTACAAGCTGCAAGTCGCAAGCAATAACATTAACGAGATATCTCTTATCTACGATACTATTTCCCTATACGAGGAAATCGTTGAAAGAGAAAAGAATTCTAAGAAAAAATGGTTTTCACAATCAAATCAGGAATGGGCATTCATTAATCTAGGGTCTCTATATCTCTCTTTAGCAGAAATACATCGACAGGAGGGCGATAAGGATGGTGCAATAATATATTATGATAAATCAAATGCACTGTTTGATTCATTATACTCAGGTGACAAGACTTGGAAAAATAAGGCGGATGTAATTCTTTTATCTGGTTTTGGGGCAAGCCTGATTTTGGGAATTAAGGCTCATCAAGACTTTCATTTCTCTATTATTGCATCATGTATTGCTTGCATCGCTATATGGATTATCTCAATCGCTGGTGCAGCATATAGTACAGGTAATAACCGATCTAAAAAAATAGCTTCCCTGGGAAGAGGATTTTTACAAAAAGGAAAGCTACTCTATTCATTAGGTCATTTTGAGGAGGCAAAAGCCAATTATCTTAAAGCAGAGAACTCTTATAACAGTGCTATCAGAGCATCGTCATCGAAAATTATTAGTGAGTCACTCATTCAATGTCTTGTGAGGGTGGGTGATATTTACATTAAAACGAAATCATATAAAAGCGCCCTATTGTCATATGATAAAGCAATTTCTCTGTGGGATAAAAATAAAAGATTATTCATCAGAAATTCAAAGACCTTAAGAGAATCTCTAGTAAGCAAGAAAGCATTCGCACTTATACTATTGGGAAATAATGATTATTATCAGGACTCAACCAAACAAGGGGCAACGCTTCTAGAAGAATCTATTAAAAGTCTCGAAGGCAGAATTCGGGGTGATAATTCTAACCTGAATCTTAAATCAACCCTCGGCACAATGCTTCTATTTAGAGCTGATGTGGTTTTCAAGATGAACATTGAAGAAGGTCTTAAAAGGAAGATTATCTTTGGAACGTACGACAGAGCTGTAGAACTATTTAAGTATATCCATAAAAAACGAAAGTCCGATGTAAGTCTCATGAAACTAACACTTTGTCAGTCTGATCGTCTCCTGGCTCTATTTGCGCTTAATCCGAATAATGTCAACCGTTCAGAATTCCAGTTATGCATCTCACATCTTGAGGATATTTATGACAAAACATCTAGCCATGAAGTCTTTTCATCAATTTTGCGTTTAAGAGAAATTATTAAATAGCTAACAAAAATATATGAACAGTCTTTCTCTTAACCTAGCGTTGTCTCTTGCAGAAATGGAGACATCCAAAACAGGTTTCTCTACCATCCAGTCTGGATATTTCTGGATAGGTGCATTTATTTAGTCTCATAAAAAAGGAACAATTATTCATCTCGATCAAAAATATAGTTCGTAATTGAATATTTCATTAGCCATTCAAAAAAGACTTAGCGTAATTAAATGAAAAACTCACCTTTATTAGAATGGCATAAAAATCAGATTATTCTCAGCGACTTTGTTGTTCTGCGAGAGTTGGGGGAGGGCGGCATGGGTAAAGTCTATTTGCTGAAAAGCCGTTCAACTGGAATGGAATTTGCTGTGAAACGCGCCAAGGGACTAAGCGATAATGAGCGCCGAAACTTTCTTGTAGAGCTTCAGACATGGATCGATCTACCGGATCATCCAAATCTAGTGCCTTGCCGGTTCTTTAGAACGATTGGAGATGAAATCATCATCTTTGCGGAATATGTTCAGGGAGGGAGTCTGAAGGACTGGATCAGCTCTCGGAAGCTTTATGAAGGAGGCAAAGAAATCGCACTAGAGAGGATGCTGGACATAGCTATTCAGATGGCATGGGGACTGCATTGCCTTCATGGGTTGGGGTTGATTCACCAAGATGTGAAGCCTGCAAATATGTTGATTTCACAGAATAAGCAGATTGCTTTTCAGGGTTTGAATACTCGTGTGAGCGATTACGGGCTAGCCAGAGGCCGAGCTACTATAGTGAATCAGTACATATCTGATATAAGAAATAGCATTTTAGTTAGCAGTGGGGGATATACCCCAGCCTATTGTTCGCCAGAGCAGAAGGATTCACGGAAGCTTGACCTGGGCACTGATCTATGGTCATGGGGGGTAAGCGTTCTGGAAATGTTTCAGGGAGGTGTGACTTGGCAGTCAGGGAAATTTGCGCTTGAAGCATTGGAGACTTACCTGGAACACAAAGACGAAGAGAATGATATCCCGGAAATGCCTAATGAATTAGTCGTTGCTTTGAGAGACTGTTTTCAAAAAAACTCATCGGCAAGATGGAGTTCCGAAGAGTTAACTAACTGGATGAAAGATGTTTATGAGAACTCTTTTAGCAAAGAATATTCCGGTTGTTTCGTAGAAATTAAAAAATCTGCGGTTAGAACGGCTGGAGATAATATGCGGCGGACGCCTAGTGGTGCAACATGGAAAGATCCAAGAGATTGGCTGGAGAAGGTGTTACTTGCAGAGGGACGTTCTCCCTCTGATGCTAATGATATTATTTTAAAAAAAGTGAGTTCAAGGCGAGGGCAACTAGTAGCAGATATAGCACTATATAACGAGGCCCTCCATAGGTATAAAAGATTAATTATACAAGGTCGTAAAGAACTGGAAACTGAATTATCAGGACTGTACCATGAAGCTGCATTTGTTCATGAAGCTGCAGGAGATTTACACGGCGCGATTGAAATGAATAATCGTGCTATTGAAATTCGAGAAAGATTAGTCAGTTTCAAGGGAAGAGACGACATGACTTTTAGACTGGCTATTGTATATCAAAACAAAGCTCTCTTATTTAAAAAACTGGGGGATAATCGTACTGCTGCTAACATATATAGTAGCGCCATTGAGATTTTATTAAAATTAATAAAAGTAGACGGACGGAAAGATGTATCCAATCAATTAGCAATGGTCTACCTCAATAAAGCTAATGCATTATTCAATATAGGAGAAACGCGTTCAGCAATTGATCTTTACGATCGCGCTATTGAAATACGTGAAAGATTAGTTAATATTGAAGGACGAAATGAATTATCTGATGATCTAGCAACGGTTTACAGGGGAAAAGCTTATGCAGTCACAATCCTGGGTGAGAACCGAGTCGCTTTAGATCTTGCTATCCGTGCAATTGAGATTCTTGAGCGTTTAGTTAGGTCAGAAGGGAGACGTGAGTTAAACAATGGCTTAGCAATTGTTTACATGACCAAGGGCAATGCAGCAATGAACCTTGGTGATAACCGTTCAGCTGTAGAAAGTTACGATCAGGCAATCAATATTCTGGAGCATTCAGTTAATTTTGATGGTCTTAGAGAACAATCAAATGACCTTGCAACTGTTTATTTGAATAAAGCAAATGCAATCAAGAATCTTGGAGACAACCGAACTGCTATTAGTTTATATAATCGCGCAATCGAAATTCGTGAGCGATTAGTAAACATAGAGGGCCGCAACGATCTATCTAACGATCTAGCTATGCTATACCTCAATAAGGGTATTGCAGTTTCAATTTTAGGACAATATAGCTTGGCCTCAGAATTATATGATCAAGCTATCAAAATACGTGAACGGTTAGTAAATATTGAGGGACGTTATGATCTTGCAGAAGATCTTGCTTTTGTTTATCTTAGTAAGGGTATTGCGGTTATGAATATGGGAGATAATGATGGCGCAATAACTTTATATAATCACTCAATTAGCATTCGTGAAAAATTAGTTAATAATGAAGGCAGGATCGAATTTGCGAATAACCTTGCATCTACTTATATGAGCAAGGCAAATGCTTTAAGAAATATTGGAGATAATACTAAAGCGATTACTCTTTATGATGAAGTTATATCAATTAGGGAAAATCTAATTAATCGAGATGGTCGTAAGGAACTATTCAATGATCTTGCAATGGCCTTTATGAATAAAGGGAATGCTTTAACAAGTTTAGGGAGAAATCTGGAAGCTCTTGAAATCTATAATAAAGCAATTGAGATAAGGGAGAGATTAGTTTTTACAGATAAACGGCAAGAGTTTCTTGGATCTCTTGCACGATCATATGCTATTTTAGGAGTATTGATTTTCAATAATATCAGCAAAAAGGATGGTCGCGATAAGATATTAGCCGCTAAGAAACTGCTAGAAAATGAAATTTCTCGAACTGGTGCTGCCGATCTAAAACAAGTTCTTGCATGGGTTGAAAACCAAGTAAAATAGTTTTTATCTATTACAATGAAACTTTATAAATATCGCAGTTTCGAGAATTATGAATATATAAAAGATATTTTAGTTAACTGCCGGTTGTATTGTAGCAATTATACTAAACTTAATGATCCTTTTGAGGGTCAGTTTATTGAAGCCATTGATTTTTCAGGCAACGCCACTCTTCTTCAAGACACTAAAAAAAACAATGTAATTACATGTCTGAACGATTTAATTGACCCTCAGTATGAGCACGGCGATTATAGAATCTGTAGTTTAAGTAGTGATTTAAGTGATGTGAGGCTTTGGGCTCATTACGGTGGCGGACACAAGGGGGTAGCTATTGAAATTGATTTTTCGGATCACCCTGCGGAATTGCATTCAGTCACATATCTTCCCCATCTACAGAAATACGGTGCAGGAATCCCATACCCCAAAAAACTTACAGATCTACTTTGTCATAAAACCCAACACTGGGACTACGAAAAAGAGTGGCGTATTATTGTCCGAAATCAATGCGACTATCCAATCAATGATAGAATAAAGAAGGTTATTTTAGGAATCGGATGCAGTAAACAAGATGAAGAAACTATTACTCAAATGGTTAATTCGTCAGTGCCGGTTGTAAAAGCAAGGCTCGATCACTTGAACGTAAAAGTCATTATATAATATCACTATGATAGCGACCTCCTTAAACATAGCGTGGTCTCTTGCAGAAATGGAGGCCTCTAAAGCGGGATTCTCTATCATCCAGCCAGGTCATTTCTGGATTGGTGTTTGCAAGGGAGCCGATCTCAATTGGGGAGATTTTCTTAAGGACGCAAAGGAAGATGTTCGGATACAGGAACGGCAGATCCGAGAGGATTTCAATTCGGTTGACTCGATCCTGAAAAATCTCGGAGCATCGCCCGCCGATCTACGGAGATCGCTCCGCAAGGTTCTTGGCAAAAAGGGGGCCCCAACTTCCCGACCGATTTCTCGAACAAGTGTTCTGAAGGCGGCGTTCAAAGAGGGAGCCTCCCTTGCCAAGATGTTCCCTGGCGAGCTAACACGCCCCATCCATGTGCTCCGTTTCCTTGCGGATACTGCTGATGACGAGTTGGACAAAGCGTTGTCGGGGCTGCGCATCGATGCCAAAGAATTCCGTAATGCGGCTGGGAGGAAGCTCCTCTCGCTCCTGATGGAGCAGGGCAAGAAACTTGAGGAAGTTCGGGGAAAAAACGACGGTCAGAAAAAAGGTGCCGAAGAAAAGCCCGAGAAGCAAAAAGTGAAATCCTTTCTGGCTCGCTTCGGGCGCGATCTCACTGAATTGGCTCGCAAAGGGAAGCTCCCTCCAGTCATAGGGCGTAAGGAGGAGATGCTTCAGATTGCCCGGACTCTGCTACAGAGTAGAAAATCGAATGTGATTCTTGTTGGAGAAGCGGGCGTTGGGAAAACCGGTATCGTGGAGGGACTGGCCCAGCGAATCCTGAGTGGAAAAGTTCCAGATGAGCTTCAGGGTGCTCGGATTATTGATCTCTCCATGACCATGCTAGTCGCTGGGGCTCATTATCGTGGTGAGTTTGAGGAGCGAATGCAGGGCGTGATCAAGGAGGCTAGCGAAGATCCGCAAGTGATTCTTTTCATCGATGAGATTCATCTGATGATGGGGGCAGGAGGTAGCGTGATGGATGCCGCCAATATCCTCAAACCCGCACTGGCTCGTGGTGAGATAAGGGTGATAGGGGCTACGACGATCAGTGAGTATAGGTCTCATATCGAGAAGGATCCCGCCATGGATCGTCGATTTCTAAAAATCGATATCGAAGAGCCTTCCACAGCAGAGACCCTTGAAATCCTCAAAGGAGTGCGTGAGAGGCTGCAGGCTCATCACGGAATCATCATAGAAGATGACGCACTTCAGGCGGCGATCAACTGGTCGGTACGCTATCTGCCGGATTTCCGACTTCCGGACAAAGCGATCGATCTCCTGGATACGGCTGCAGCCCAGGCCCGGTTCGCGAGTCTCTCTTCCAGGCAAGGGCCGGAGTCTGTCGGCAGGGAGCAGGTGGCCCGTGCCGTTGCTAATCGCTGCAAGATCCCCTACGGAATCTTGATGCAGGATGAGCACGTCCGACTTGCCAGCATGGAGCGTGATCTGTCAGTGAGGGTCAAAGGGCAGGAGGAGGCCAAGCAAGTCGTGTCGGAAGCCATCCGTCTCGCCTACGCCGGGTTGGGCAATCCGAATCGTCCCATTGGTTCATTCCTTTTCGTTGGTCCTTCTGGAACCGGCAAGACAGAGCTGGCCAAGGCGTTAAACGAATTCCTCTTCCACGAGGAGGAGGGTCTGATTCGATTCGATATGTCCGAATTCATGGAGGAGCACAGCGTTAGCAAGCTCATTGGAGCTCCTCCGGGATACAAGGGTTGCGATGAAGAAGGCCAACTGACCCGTCAGATCCGGACGCGCCCTTACAGCGTGGTGCTGTTCGACGAGATTGAAAAAGCCCATCCGAGGGTTCTGGATATCTTTCTGCAAATCCTCGATGAAGGGAGCCTTACGGATGCTCAGGGAAAAAAGTGTAGTTTCCGAAATGCTGTCGTGATCATGACAAGCAACCTTGGTGCTACGGCTGTTACCCCACGAAAAGAAATGGGATTTGGAGCTAAAGAAGAGAGCCAAGATGGATTGATCCCTTTAAGAGATGCCCAAATTGATGAGGCCGTGAAAAAACATTTGCGTCCAGAGCTGGTAAATCGCTTATCGGCAGTGGTGCATTTCCAGCCTCTATCAAAAAAAGAGGTTCATGAAATCGTTCTTAAGTGTTTGGTGAATTTGAATAACCGACTAGCCGATCGTGTAATAACGGTCGATATCGAGCCTGCCGTCACGGAGTTCCTAATCGAGAAGGGATTCAGTTCGGAATACGGAGCACGAGAACTTGAGCGTACATTTGAGCGTTTGATCACAAAACCCCTAGCTGACAAGATTCTCAGTCAGGGTGTCGCAAGAGATGCAACCGTAGTGGCTCAACTAGTCGACGGAGATGTTTGCTTTCAAGACCTATCTCTGAGCAGCGAATGAACCCGATTGCCAATTGCAGGGTTGAGTTCGCCTTTCAATGCCCCAAACAGTGGGAAGAACTCTCGCCGGCTGAAAATGCAACCATGAGATACTGCCATGTTTGCAAAGAGAAGGTTCACCTCGTGAGCACGATGGCCCAGGTTCATGATCATGCATCCCGAGGGGAATGCATCGCCGTCGGCTTGAATCCTTACAGACGCAAGTCCTCAAAAAGAATTCTCATGGGGCTTCCTGCCATCTCTAGTAACAGGGATTTTAGTCGCAACCTCGAACTTGAAAAGAGGCCTTGGTGGAAACGACTGATTCCATAACCCTCTCTACCTGCATCCCCTTTGAGAACCGGATGAATCATTGTCGATCGAAGCCTGCCGTTTCTGAGGAGACCGTTGCCGTTGTGATCTATCAGGCGAGGTAGGAAGAATGAACCTTTTCGGCTTCTTCAAGAAGATAGCGCCTAAGCCCTACACGGAAGCAGGGTCAGGGCAATCCATGGACGATCCTGTGAGAATTGCGCCACGAAATCTCCAGTCCGTGATCAAGGGGTTTGAGTCACTTGCGGAGAAAGTATCGTTCTACAATCCCAATGATCCGACTGCCCTGCGCAGGGCAGCGATTGGTCTCATGACCGTTGGTTTCAAAACCAAGTGGCTCGAAGCTCGCTATGGAAAAGAGGGGATATGCTTCACCTATGGCAGAAGGACGTATCACCTCAATGATTCCATCGAGCAGGAGGTGATCAGGCCCGGAAAAGAACCTGTCTCCGTGTTTTTCGATTTCAGCGCCTTCTACAAGTAGATCCGAGCGGTCGCCTCCCATCATGAATCGCTATTTTGAACTAGGGCTGAAAAGCCAAACATTTGAGCCAGATGAATGTTTCCGGCGCAAACCACCTGCCGATATCCTGCGCCCGCGACGTGGGCATTGGCTTGAGTTTTGTGGGGATATTCCATTCCTTGCACGATTCCTCCAACAGGGAGATCCAAAGCGGTATGCCGTCTTTAATAAACGGCACCGTCAATTCTGTTTCAGAACTCGCCGGGAGGCGCAGACATTTCGGAAAGAGCATGGCATCGATGGCTCAGTCAGAGTACTGACAAGAAAGGATGCGGTAGAAGAGTTGATGAAAGAGTTCTGGGCATTCCGCGAGGTCATTGCCAGTCCATATGCGTCATGTGAAATTCGGATTGGCGATCTTATCCTAAAAGACGGAACCGAAGTGGCAGATCAGGTGCTTTGGGACTTCGGAGCAGGATTGCGTTATCCATTCTTTCCGGATGGTGACGCGCTTCTTAAAAAGCCCTCATTGATCAAATATTATCAGTGGGCAAGCAAGCGTTCCGAGGTCCTCTTCTGTCCGCTGGATGGCCCTATTGAAAAACTATTGCAAGGCTATTACAGCAGCAGCAGTCATAGCTGGAAAAACCGACATGGAAGGCTTGAAAGCTTTCTGCTCTGCCTACATTGCCTAGGGGCATTGTTCTCGAAATGCCATGTGATGAGCTGATTCCGATATAACTTTTTGGCCTCTTTAGGAAGCTGACCAGAAGAATATATTCAAGGGATTGCACTCTACGATTCATCAGTGCTTTCGGCCCATAGACCAGCGATTCAGCCACTTCCATAATGGAAAAATGATTGCCTCTAAGTGAGCCACTTCTCATAACTCCTTTATGCCTACGACAAAATCATCGCTCGATCTCGTGAAGCAATTCGCCGCCCTGGAGAAGAAAGCCTCCAAGCAGGTTCTCAAGGCCAAGGCCACTATCGAGAAGAAGATCTCCCAGGAAGTCGCTGCCGTTCACAAGAAGTACGCCAAGGAACTGAAAGAGGTGGAATCCCTGCTATCCCGCTTCGGGCTCTCCTCCAAAGGCCCCAAGGCTCCCAAGACCGCAAAAGCCGCCCCTGCTGGCAAGCGCACCCGTCGCCGCCTCCCGAAGATCTCCGATGAGGAGATCAAGGCCCAGCTCTACAAGGTCCTCTCCGGCGGCAAAAAAGTCTCCTCGGCAATAATCTTCAAGGAAGTCGGCCTAGCCCGTCCCCGCTTCGCCGCCTTCCTCAAAGCCAACAGCGGCTTCCTCCACATCGAGGGCAACAAGCGCAGCACTACCTACTCGCTGAAGGGATAACCCTCCTTCCAAAGTGATTTCCAAAAGGGGCAGGCCGCTTGGTCTGCCCTTTTTTTTTGGGGTAGGGATTCAGTATTGCCAGCATCCCTATCACCTATAGCCTGAACCCAGTTCCCGGTCGATGGGGCTGAAGAGGTGGGGCAGAAACGGCCTATCCGTTGAGAATCTGCTGAGTGATGTGCCAGTAGTGAAAGGCTTCTGGGTTGCCGCCTTTCAGTCTGCTGAGCGAGGACCAGGGTGCATTGATGGTTTGATCCTTTAGCGCCTCGATATTTGCGGAGTCGAATCGCATCTCATCGATGCGCAGCTTGGGCCTCTTCTGGATCCAAGCCGCAAGTGTCGCAGCTTTGCCTGCTGCGGTGCGCGCTTCATCTTTACGAAAGGGTTGGTTGAGGAGGTGGTTCTGGAGGTTCCGTACTCCTTCTTCGAGGAATAGACCGCGTTCGTTTCTGGTTCCCCCCTTGAGATCGAGTTGGCTGTAGAGAAAGCCTGTTTCGATTGTGTCGAGGAGGGTATCCGCAAGCGTGAAGCTGGCGTTACGATACTTGAGCTGTTTGGCGTGTAGGGCCTCGTAGACTTCAGCGGCAATGGAAAGGTCTGATGCAGCGTCAAAGAGGGCGGCGACATCAAAGAGTTGCTTCACGATATCGGTTCTGCGGCGTTCATGATGCAGGATGCCGATCGTGTTGGGGGCGTAGGCTGTGAGTTTGTCTCCAAGAAGGCAGTCGATGCTGGGAACCGATACCTTGACCTCTCGCTCGGCAATGAAGAATGGGGCTGCGATGGCGACAGGTTCGCAATGGAGGGCCTCTTCTTGATCAAAGAGTACATCAAGGAGGATGTGATCCTGTTTGCCTGAGAGGGCTGAGGTGTAGAAGAAGCGGAAATGCTTTTTGGGCGGCATGTCGCCGTCGCGTTGAGCGTCGTGATCGTAGCCTGTGAAGGGGTAGAGGCGGCTAACCGTTTCGAGAAGGCTGGTCAGATCGGATGGGGTAGCCTGTGTCACGATATCGATATCGATCGACAGCCGTCGTGCAGGGGAGATCCTCAGGAGGAGGCTGGTACCACCCTTGAACTGAAGGGGGAGCCCGCTTTCAGTGAGATGTCCCAGAAGCTGGAGGGCAACGATGGCTTTCTCCAGCATGATAGGGTTTGGGCTTCCCAACTCCTTGGATTGGAGCTGGATCCAATCCTTCTGAAAGCAGTTCCTGGAGATCATGAGGAGGGCTTTGGATTCATTAATGTAGAATTTCTGGAATATTCATCATTAATGTACTGAAACAGCTCCTTGCCGGCAGGTCCGCGTTTTTGGGCGTAGTCGAGAAGCAGGGCAAGTCGAAGACGATGCAAACCAGCAATATTGTGGAGGATCCGATGAAATTCCCCGAGGTCCATCAGGTTGAGGGCTTGGGATTCCAAGAACAACTCCACGAGGATGCCCTCAATGGAAACGAGGTGTTGCTCGTGGGGCTGGGTGGTAGTCAGAGGGCGGATAACTACCGTGCGGGGATCCTGGATCGAAAAGTTTTTGGCGGCTTCGTTCCGAGGATTGATAAAAACGGTGTAGCCGACATCACGAAGGCGCTCTCCGACACTTTCCATGGCATCACGGTCCGTGTGGACGAAGCTGACGAACTTGGTGAGGAGGTTGTGGCCGTGGGCTTGGATTTGTTCGGTGGACCAGCAGGAGAAATTGAGCAGGGGAAACTCTGTCTGCAGGGTGTGAATCAGTGGAGCAACAGAGGATGGATTCAGGGTAAAGGCCTCAGGAAGTCCGGAATACCAAGACCTTCCAGCATCATGGAGGAGGCCTTTTGAGACGGCTTCAACCAGATAGTGCTTCAGGGTGGAGTCCTTGATCGCGAGTCCGGTTTCTTGCGCAGTCTCTTGAATGGTCTTGTAGGAAAAGTACGGAGTCCGGGCCTTGAGAATGCTAAGAACACCGAAAAAGAGAGCCTGTTTATCAAGCAGGTCGAAGTACTCAGGACGATCAGGATCGTTGTCAGGCTGAAGTACGCCTTCGTAACGGTAGTCATAAGCCTCTCCAGGCGAAGCCGGTTGGAGTTGGGCAAGCTGACGGGATGAGAGGTGGGTGATGATATCCGTGTAATGCCCGTTACCATCAGAACGGGTGAAGACAAGATCTACAGCGAGGAGCTCCCCGTTGCTGAGAGCCCGGATTTCTCCGCTGCCACGGTAGCGAGTGCCTTCCTGAGTGGAGAACTCTGCAAAAACCTTTTTCCCATGCAATTGATCCCGACTCAGCTCGGATTTGAGCCAGCGGATGCGGCTCTGAGCTGAAGGGATGGAAGAGGGTGGCGGATACATCTTTGCCCCCCAAACGTATCCTTTCCTCAAAATTACGGCAATCGTGCCCTGTCTATGGGGAGCGTGGTCGGGGTGGAGTCTGTCTATTTGGGGTTTGGGAAAATCAAAGATTTCGCAGGCGGGGATCACCCCAAAGCGGATTTCCCCCCTGGCGACTGCGGTATCAAGAGGGTGTCGAAGCGTAGCGGGGCACAGAAACCCTCCGGAATGGTAACAAAAGGTAACAAAATGTTTGCGGGATCTGCGGGAATCCGCGAGAGCGAGAGGAGAGGAGATGTCGCCCGTAGAGCCTCTATTTATGGGCATCAAAGAGTAAATGAGGCCAATTTGGAAGTGGTGCGCGATACAGGGTTCGAACCTGTGACCCCTACCGTGTCAAGGTAGTGCTCTACCACTGAGCTAACCGCGCTTGAACCTGATGCAGCCGTGGCTGCATAGGACTGGGAACCCTAATTT
>JACCDV010190024.1_pt1 | contig 20789 bp, 16 predicted proteins | sample 7446131 | NCBI WGS metagenome assembly JACCDV01 (sample SAMN15323448, study PRJNA562643) | freshwater metagenome | isolation source: river surface water | place: USA:Blue River Watershed | collected 2017-08-17 | reverse complement strand
TTTATTGTTTTTTATTCTGTAAATCAAAGAATTAATAACAATAAATAACTTTATTATGTTTAAAAATATAGCGTTTTTGCTATTCTTTGTTTCTCAATTTATTTATTCACAAGAAACTATAAAAGGATCAGTAAAAGACGAAAATAATCAACCTTTATTAGGTGCCAATGTGTTTTGGTTCAATACCGCAATTGGAACCACCACAGATGAAAATGGAAATTTTTCCATAAAAAAATCGCCCGAAACTACTTTTTTAGTAGTGAGTTATATCGGTTTTGAAACCAAGAAAATTGAAGTTACTTCAAACACGATATCTGTTGTGTTAAAAGAGGTAAATACCCTAAAAGAAGTGGTGGTTTCGAAAACTAAAAAAGGAACAGAACATTCTTTATACAAAGTTCAAAATGTTCAAGTTATGGGACAAAAAGAGTTGCTAAAAGCAGCTTGTTGTAACTTGTCGGAAAGTTTTAGCACAAATCCATCTATCGATGTTAATTTTTCCGATGCCGTAACGGGAAATCGTCAAATTAAAATGTTAGGTTTAACAAGTCCGTATATTTTAATTGCGGAAGAAAATATTCCTTCGGTTCGTGGTGCTTCACAAGCTTATGGATTGTCGTTTGTGCCTGGAACTTGGGTAGAAAGTATCCAAATTACCAAAGGAGCAGGAAGTGTAATTAATGGTTATGAAAGTATTTCGGGTCAAATCAATTATGAAGTTTTAAAACCGGTTAATGATATTCCGTTTTTCTTAAATGCTTATGGTTCACAAGATAGTCGTTATGAAATCAATACGCATTTCAATAATAAGTTTTCGGATAAACTAAGTTCGACTTTATTTTTACACGGAAATACTCGTGTAGGAAAAAATGATATGAACAACGACGGATTTTTAGATGGTCCAATTGGAAAACAAGTCAATATTTTAAATCGTTGGCAGTATAATGATGCTGAAAATGGTATTGTGAGTTTTTTAAATGTTCGCTACATGAATGATGAAAAACAAGCTGGAGAAATGAGTTTCAATCCCGATACAGATAGATTAACTACAAATGCTTGGGGAAGTGAAATCAATACCGAGAAAATTGAAATTTCAAACAAAACAGGTTATGTTTTTCCTGATATGCCGTATCAAAGTTTCGGATTTCAAAATTCGTTTCAATCCCATAAACAAGATTCGTATTTTGGTTTGAGTCAGTATGATATTCATCAAAAAAGTTTTTATTCGAATTTATTATTCAATTCGATTATCAACAATACCATGAATAAATTCACAACTGGTTTAAATTTTACTTATGATGATTATAACGAATTCGTAGCGGTGAATTTCAGTCGCGATTTTTCAAGAATAGATAATTCAGTTGGTGCTTTTTTTGAATATACATATGATAATACGGATAACTTTAGTTTGGTGGCTGGAGCAAGAGTAGATAATCACAATCGCTTAGGAACTTTTGTTACGCCAAGATTACATATTCGTTATAATCCATGGAAAGAAGCCGTGATAAGAGCTTCAGCCGGAAGAGGAAAACGAGCTGCGAATATTTTTGCTGAAAACCAACAATTGTTTGCATCCAACAGAAATTTCTCAATTTTGAATACAGATGGGAAATTGTACGGATTAAATCCTGAAATTGCATGGAATTATGGTTTGAGTTTTATCCAAAAATTCAAATTAGCAGGAAAAGATGCTGAGGTAATTTTAGATTATTACAGAACAGATTTCCAAAACCAAGCAGTAGTAGATGTCGATCATTCGCCACAAGAAGTATTGTTTTATAATTTAGATGGAAACAGTTTTGCGAATTCATTTCAAGCGGAATTTTCTATTGATTTGATGACACATTTGACTTTTAAAACAGCTTACAAATATTATGACGTGCAAACGCAATTCACAAGAGGACAATTAGAAAAACCTTTACAAGCAAAACACCGTGTTTTTGGAAATTTAGCTTATGAAACACATATAAAAGACAAAGGACAACAATGGAAATTTGATGTAACGTATAATTGGTTAGGTGAGCAACGTTTGCCATATACACAATCAAATCCAGTACAATATCGTTTGGATGAATTTGCACCAGCTTTTGGAACATTAAATGCTCAAATTACAAGAACATTTTCAAGTACTTTTGAAGTGTATGTTGGTGGAGAAAACATGGGTAATTATAAACAAATGAATGGAATTATTCAAAATGGAAACCCTTTTGGTACTTATTTTGATAGCAGTATGATATACGGACCTACTTTTGGTGCCATGTATTATGCCGGATTGCGATTTAAAATTAAAGATAAAAAAGAGAATCATAATGTAGAAGAGTTAGCTCCAATTGAGGAAGAAGCTCATAATCACTAAATAATAGAAAAATGAAAAGAATAGTTTTATTAGTATTAGCCTGCCTTTTTTCACTAACAATGGTAGCGCAAGAGAAGAAAAGCAAAAATAAAAAAGTTGTAATTAAAGTAGCTGGAAATTGCGGTATGTGCGAAAAACGTATCGAAAAAGCGGCTTATTCTGTAAAAGGAGTTAAAAATGCAGAGTGGCATGTGGATTGTCAAGACATTCATTTAGTAATTGATGAAACCAAATGTTCAGCGGAAGATGTAGCAAAAGCTATCGCTGCTGTGGGTCATGATACTGGGACAGTTAAAGCTGACGATGCAGTTTATGAAAAACTTCATGGTTGTTGTAACTATGAACGAATGAAATAAAATTAAAAGTCGATTAGATTTTCTAATCGACTTTTTTGTTAAAATTATGTATATTTTAATTTTTTGAATTAAAATATACTATACATTTGTAGTCACTTTAGGTAAAGAGTAATTCAATTTGAAAAAATTACAACAATTATTTCCATTTTTTATGCTTACGTTTTTTACGTGGGCTATTGGTGTTTCTATTAATCCATCGGAAAGAATTGTAAATGCATCACAAACTGAATTTCAACAAAAGTATACCACCTCTGATTTTTCTCACTTTCAAACTGTTGAGGTTGAAGAAGGAGAATTTGTTATCATTGAATCAGAACCTGAATTTGAAGTTGAATTAGATTGGTTTTCAAATCCAACTAAATCTTTTAATGTTGTTGAATCTCCGTTAGAAGAAAACACAAGTTCATACAGATCTACATTTTTTTCTTTAAAAGAATCGATTCCACTTTACGATTTATATTGTAATTGGAAGTTTCATCTTTCTTAATACACTTTTATTGTTTTTCACATCATTGGTTTGATTGTGAATGTTCACTGTGTATTAATTTATTTCATTAATCAATGAAAACACATACTGTTGGTTTTGACGAACACGAAGTTCTTCATCGCTTAACTCATTATTTACCAGCACAAAATCCGTTGAAAGACTTTGTGCATCACAATACATTACACGCTTTTCAAAATAAAAAATTTCACGAAGCATTACACGAAGCATCTACTGTTTTTGGATACAAAACGTATTTGTCTATAACCGATTTTAGACAACGTTTTGTTAATAAAGAAATAAACGAAGCTGTTTTAGATGCTACTATTATAAAAGTTAAAGGAGTTGAAAATCTTCAAACTTGGAAAGAGAAGTTACTGAAGGCAAATTACGATGAATCTATTTCTCCAAGAATTGGAAGTTTACGCTCTAATTGGAAAAAATACTACGCTATAAATCTAGAAAAATCAACACATAGTTTATTATTTAGAGTGTTGTGTAGTTATTTAGATCAAGGGATTGCTATTTGGAATTTTCCTGTTCATGATAAAGGATTTTTAACATCCATTAAAGAGTTAGAGAAAAATACGTTTAAAGGAATTTTTTCTTCTAATAGAGCAAAAAAACTATTACAAGAAAACGCTTCAATTACACAGTTATTAGAAATAATTGTAGGAAAAGAAGAATTATTTGAACAATATTTATTTGACCAACAATTTGGACATCCTGGTTGGAGCGGAATGATTGCTACTATTGAAAACAATCCGAGTTCGCTTTTAGATTCTAAACATATTACGTTAGAAGAATTAATCAAGTTTGAATTACTTCTTGAGATTGATACTTTAGATGCTAAGTTCAATGATATTTGGGCGCCACTTGGATTTAAAATCGAAGACGAGAAGTTTCAACTATTTGAAAAAGTAGAATACAATGAGCTTTTCGATGTTTTGTCACTTTGGCAGCAAGCATTTGAGTGGAATTTTTACGATGCTGTTTTATCCAATGTTCAAAATGTAAAGGAAGAAAAGGTAGAACAAATACCAAGTTTTCAAGGGATGTTTTGTATGGATGATAGAGAATGTTCATTCAGAAGACATATTGAACACATCGATAAAAATGTTTCTACTTACGGAACTGCAGCTTTCTTTAACTTCGAATTTTTCTATCAACCGGTAAATGGAAAATTTTATACCAAATTATGTCCAGCTCCGGTAACGCCGAAATTCTTAATTAAGGAAGAACACAGAAAGAAAAAGCATGCTAAAGATTTGCATTATCACAAGCAATCACATTCGTTGTTTTTTGGTTGGATAATTAGTCAAACCTTAGGATTTTCTTCGGCTTTAAAATTGTTTTTGAATATTTTTAAACCTTCGATGTCGCCAGCTACAACGGCTTCATTCAAGCATTTGCATAAAAAATCGAAATTGGTTATCGAAAACAAAGATGCCAATCAAAAAGAAAATGATTTGCAAATTGGTTTTTCGGTAGAAGAAATGGCCAATAGAGTAGAAGGGTTACTAAAAAGTATCGGATTAGTTTCGAATTTTTCTCCAATAGTTTACGTTGTTGGACACGGAGCAACTAGTATCAATAATACGCATTATGCAGGCTATGATTGTGGTGCTTGTTGTGGAAGACCAAGTTCGGTAAACGCAAAAGTGGCTTCGTTTGCAGCGAATCATCCAGAAGTTAGAGCCATTTTGAGACAAAGAGGAATTGATATTCCAACTTCAACACAATTTTTACCAGCTTTACACGATACGACTCGAGATGAAATTGCTTTTTATGATGAAGATACTTTGTCCGAAAACAATAAAGCTTTGCATCAACAAAATGTAATCACGTTTACCAAAGCTTTAGATAATAATGCAAAGGAACGTTCAAGACGTTTTGATACTATTGATACTTCAGATACTTTAGAAAAAGTTCACGAAAAAGTAAAACGTCGTTCTTTATCTTTATTTGAACCTCGTCCCGAATTAAATCACGCTACGAATGCGATGTGTATTGTGGGAAGACGAAGTTTGTCAAAGCAATTATTCTTAGACAGACGTTCATTCTTGAATTCGTATGACTACGAAGTCGATCCTTCTGGAGATTATTTAGCCATTATTTTAGGTGCAGTTGCTCCAGTTGGTGGCGGAATTAATTTGGAATACTATTTCTCAAGAGTTGATAATCAGAAACTAGGAGCGGGTTCTAAATTACCTCATAACGTAATGGGATTAATTGGAGTTGCCAACGGAATCGATGGCGATTTACGTCCAGGTTTACCTAGTCAAATGATTGAGGTGCATGACCCAGTTCGTTTGTTGGTTATTGCAGAACATTTCCCAGAGAAAGTGATGTATGCGATTTCAAAAAATCCAGCTACTTACGAATGGTTTAAAAATGATTGGGTGAAATTAGTCGCAGTTCAACCTGAAACTAAAGAGCTTTTTGTTTTTGAAGACGAAAAGTTTGTTCCCTATCAACCTATTCAAACTGTAAATTTCATTAAAGATGAATTAAAGTTGGCTGAAACTACAAAAGAGAATCTTCCAGTAGGAATAATTACTAATACCATTTAAGTCATGAACGAGTTATTGCAATATTTTATACTGTTACCGTTTTTAGGCTTTATCATTAGTTTTTTTTTGCCTGAATCTAAAGAAAAAGCCATCTCATGGACGGCTTTTGGAACGGTTTTTTTACAATTAGTAGGACTAGTAGTTTTTATCATTTTTTGGATAATCGATGGTGCTAAAGATTTGAATTTATTAGAATTATCGATATTAAAAACAGCTCATTATGAGTTTTTTATTGATTTCTATTTTGACCAAATTTCAGCTGTTTATTTGTTCATTGGAGCTTTATTAACTTCGATGATAACTACGTATAGTCGCTATTATTTACATAGAGAAAAAGGATACAAGCGTTTTTTTAATACCGTTTTGTTTTTCTTTTTTGGATATAACTTAGCTATTTTATCAGGAAATTTTGAAACTTTATTCATTGGTTGGGAAATCATTGGAATTTCTTCTTTCCTTTTAATTGCTTTTTATAGAGAACGTTATTTACCCGTTAAAAATGCTTTCAAAGTATTTTCAATTTATAGAATTGGTGATGTTGGATTGCTATTAGCGATGTGGGCAAGTCACCATTTATTTCATGAAAATATTACTTTCATGAAGTTGAATAATTACGAATTGGTCAACGAGCATTTGCAAAATCATTCCATAATCGGAATATTCATTGCGCTTTGTTTGGCTTGTGCTGCAGCTGCAAAATCGGCTCAGATTCCGTTTTCGTCTTGGTTGCCAAGAGCTATGGAAGGACCAACGCCTTCGAGTGCGATTTTCTACGGTTCCTTATCAGTGCATTTAGGAGTTTTCTTGATGTTGAGAACGTTTCCATTTTGGGAACATCAAACTACCATGCGTTTTGCTATTGGATTAATGGGATTAACTACGAGTTTGGCGGCATCGGTTATGGCAAGAGTGCAATCTTCGGTTAAAAGTCAAGTTGCCTATAGTTCAATTTCTCAAATTGGAATTATATTTATTGAAATTGCTTTAGGATTAGAAACTTTGGCATTAATTCACTTTGCAGGAAATGCTTTCTTGAGAACTTATCAACTTTTGGTTTCTCCTTCAGTAGTGAGTTATTTAATTCGCGACCAATTTTACAATTTCAAACCAAGAGAAAAAGCTATCGAAGATTCATATCCAAAGAAAATAGAATACACGCTTTATATTTTAGCTCTTAAAGAATTTAATTTGGAAGGATTCTTAAATATGGTATTGTGGAGACCCTTGAAAATGATTGGTAAATCACTAGATTTCTTGAATATTAAGAGAATTTATTTCTTTTTCATTCCAATCTATTTATTGGGATTTATAACGTATAAATTCAAGTTGCATTTGCCTTATCAGTTGACTAATATTCTTCCAGAATTGTTTGCTTTTATTGGATTGGTATTCGTTTTCAAATCGTTTTCAGAACGAAGAAGTCCATTTTTAGCATGGATTTTAATAGTTATGAATCACTTTTGGATTGCATTAGCCATTGTGTTTAATGATAAAGTAAGTGTAAGTGAAATAGCTTATTATCTAGCAGGAATTATTGTGGCTGGAATCATAGGGTATGTAGCTTTATTACAACTTAGAAAATTAGAAAGAAAAATTCTGATTAATCAGTATTTAGGTCATGTTTACGAGCATCCTAAATTTGCTTTCTTTTTCTTGTTAGCGACATTAGGAATCACAGGTTTTCCAATTACAACAACTTTCATCGGCGAAGATTTGGTTTTTAGCCATATCGATAGCAATCAACTTTTCTTAGCCTTTTTTGTAGCATCAAGTTTTGTGGTTTCAGGTATTGCTGGAATCCGAATTTATGCACGTCTTTTCTTAGGTCCTCACGTTAAAACGTATCATGAGTTACCTTATAAATCATCTTAATTAATAGAAAAAAATATGAACGCAAATATAAAAAAATACATTCCTGCTGATGGATTAGCAGGTTTAAAAGAGAATTTCAAAACAGATGCTATTTCTGGTTTTATCGTGTTTTTATTGGCATTGCCATTAAGTTTAGGAATCGCAAAAGCTTCTGATTTTCCTCCAATTATGGGGTTAATTACGGCTATTATTGGTGGAATTGTGGTGTCGTTAATGATGGGTTCTCGTTTAACAATTAAAGGACCTGCTGCTGGTTTAATTGTTATCGTAGCTGGTGCTGTTGCAGAATTTGGTCAAGGAAACAACGAATTAGGTTGGAAATTAGCACTTGGAGCAATGGTGGTTGCTGGAGTAATTCAAATTCTTTTTGGAGTTTTGAAATTAGGAAAATTAGCCGATTTTTTTCCACTTTCTACTATTCACGGAATGTTGGCAGCTATTGGAATTATCATTATTGCGAAACAAATTCCAGTTTTATTTAATGATAATCCTGCTTTAGCAAAAGGAATGGGACCAATAGAATTACTATTGAATATACCAAAATTCATCATCAATTTAGATGCAAAAGCTTCTATTATAGGAATAGTAAGTTTGGTAATTATGTTAGGCTGGCCATACATCAAAAACAAATCGATTAAAATGATTCCGGCTCCTTTGGTGGTGTTGTTATTTGCTATTCCATGCGAATTATTTATGGATTTTGCGCACACAGAACCACCTTATGCTTTAGTGAAAATTGGAAATTTAGTAGATAATATCCACTGGAATGTTGATTTTTCAGGAATTAGTCAAACAGGATTATTTATTAAATATGTGATTATGTTTGCTTTGGTAGGAACGTTAGAATCGTTGTTAACTGTTAAAGCAATTGACTTGTTAGATCCTTTCAAAAGAAAATCCAACACAAATAAAGACTTAATTGCAGTTGGAATTGGAAACACATTAGCCGCAATTTTAGGTGGTTTACCAATGATTTCAGAAGTTGCTCGTTCATCATCAAATGTGAATAACGGAGCAAAAACACGTTGGGCTAACTTCTTTCATGGATTTTTCATCTTAGTTTTTGTATTGTTAGCGGCCCCTTTATTAGAAATGATTCCAAATGCAGCTCTTGCAGCAATGTTGGTTAGTGTGGGAATTAAATTAGCACATCCAAAAGAATTTATTCACATGTTACACATCGGAAAAGAGCAATTATTTATTTTTACAGTAACGGTTTTGGTAACTTTATTTGAAGATTTATTATTGGGAATCTTTGCTGGAATGTTAGTAAAAATGATAATTCATGTAATTAATGGAACACCAATTTCTTCTTTTTTCAAAGCGCCAACAGTAGTTTCTTTTGTAAATAACGAATACAAGGTTGAAATTAGTAAAGCTGCTATTTTCTCCAATTATTTGGGAATCAAAAGAAAATTAGAAGAGATTCCACCTGGATATCAAGTAAGTATTTGTTTAAAAAACACTAAGTTGGTTGACCATTCTGTAATGGAAAATTTAGAGCATTTTAAGCATGATTATGAAGCGCATGAAGATGGAGGAACAGTTACGATTATTGGTTTAGAAAATCATAAAGCTTTATCTTCTCACCCAAAAGCATCTAGAAAAAATTTAATCGTTCAATAAATAATGAAACATATAAAAAATCGCTTGCTATTCTTAGTTGGAATAGCGAGCTTTCTTGCTGTGAATATAAGTTTCGCACAAGTAAAAGAAAGTAATAACGATATTTGGTTGCACTATTTTGGAAAGAACATGATTACGGAAAAAATTTCTTTTTCATTTGAAGCTACAATGCGATATGCCAACGGATTTTCAGAAAAGCAGCAATATTTTATTCGTCCATCAGTGGATTATCAATTTACTAAAAAGTTTATGGGAAGTGTTGGATTTAGTCATTATAACACGTATTCCTACGGAAATCCAGCAATGAATAAAATTAGTATTCCCGAAAATCATTTTTGGATTCAAGGAACGTTTATTCATAATAGTGGTAAATTAAAAATAACACATCGATTACGAGATGAGTTTCGTTATGTTGGTATAGCAAAAGCACAATCGAATGGCGATTTAGAAATTGATCATTACGATTATAGAAACCGAATGCGATATATGTTATTATTCAATTATCCTTTGATAAAAAAAGAAGACGCAACGAAGTTATTTGCTTTGTTTGGTGATGAGGTTTTTGTGAATTTAGGTTCAAATGCAGGAAAAACATTTTTAAATCAGAACCGATTGATTGGTGGAGTTGGCTATAATTTTGATAAAAATCATCAAATTCAATTGAGTTATATTCATCAAAATATTTGGAATTACACGAACACATTTCAAGAAAGTAATCCAACAGTAAGACTAACTTATGTAACCAATTTCGATTGGAGAAAATAAAAATAAAACCCGATTAGAAAGTTCTAATCGGGTTTTATGTATTTGAGTATTGTGAATTTTACATCATCCCTGGCATTCCTCCGCCCATTGGCATTGCAGGACTATCTTCTTTGATGTCGATTAAAGCACACTCTGTAGTTAAAATCATTCCGGCTACAGATGCCGCGTTTTCTATAGCTACACGAGTTACTTTTTTAGGATCGATAATTCCAGCAGCTAACATTTGAACGTATTCTCCTGTTTTTGCATTAAATCCGAAATCATTTGTTCCTTCTGTAACTTTTGCAATTACTACAGAACCTTCGCCACCTGCATTTTCAACAATAGTTCTTAAAGGTGCTTCAACCGCTTTGTTCACGATTTGAATTCCAGTTGCTTCGTCGGCATTTTCTGATTTTAAGTTATTTAATGCTGCTTTTGCTCTTACCAAAGCAACTCCACCACCTGCAACAATTCCTTCTTCAACCGCTGCACGAGTTGCATGTAGAGCATCGTCAACACGGTCTTTTTTCTCTTTCATTTCTACTTCAGAAGCAGCTCCAACATATAAAACTGCAACACCACCAGCTAATTTAGCTAAACGCTCTTGTAGTTTTTCTCTATCATAGTCAGAAGTTGTAGTTTCAATTTGAGCTTTGATTTGGTTTACTCTTGCTTTGATGTTTTCAGCATCTCCAGAGCCGTTTACAATTGTTGTATTGTCTTTGTCAATAGTGATCGTTTCAGCAGTTCCTAACATGTCTAAAGTAGCGTTTTCTAATGAATATCCGCTTTCTTCAGCAATTACAGTTCCTCCAGTTAAGATTGCAATGTCTTCTAACATCGCTTTTCTTCTGTCTCCAAACCCTGGTGCTTTTACGGCAGCGATTTTTAATCCACCACGTAATTTATTTACCACTAAAGTCGCTAATGCTTGTCCGTCAACATCTTCAGCAATAATTAATAATGGTCTTCCAGATTGTGCTACCGGCTCTAAAACTGGTAATAACTCTTGTAAGTTAGAGATTTTTTTATCGTATAATAAAACGTAAGGATTACTTAATTCGGCAATCATTTTATCTGCATCCGTTACGAAGTAAGGAGATAAATACCCTCTGTCAAATTGCATTCCTTCGACTACATCTACATAAGTATCAGTTCCTTTTGCTTCTTCTACAGTGATAACGCCTTCTTTACCTACTTTTGAGAAAGCTGTAGCAATTAAATCACCAATAGTTTCATCGTTATTTGCAGAAATAGAAGCTACTTGTTTTATTTTATCTGAAGAATCATCAACAGAAACCGCTTGTTTGCTTAATTCAGCAACGATTGTTTCTACAGCTTTGTCAATTCCACGTTTTAAATCCATTGGATTAGCTCCAGCAGCTACGTTTTTTAAACCTTCTTTAACGATTGCTTGTGCTAAAACAGTTGCAGTTGTAGTTCCATCTCCAGCTAAATCATTGGTTTTAGAAGCTACTTCTTTTACCATTTGAGCCCCCATATTTTCTAATGGATCTTGTAATTCGATTTCTTTTGCAACAGAAACACCATCTTTAGTTACCGTTGGTCCACCAAATGATTTTGAAATAATTACATTTCTACCTTTTGGACCTAAAGTTACTTTAACTGCATTTGCTAATGCGTCAACACCACGTTTTAAACCATCGCGTGCTTCAATGTCGAATTTTATATCTTTTGCCATTTTATTTTTTTGTTTAAATGTTTACGTTTAATTGTTTAAAAGTTGTTGTTCTACGATTAAAGAACTGCGTAAATTTCGTCTTCTCTCATAATTAGGTAATCTTTACCTTCATATTTAAACTCTGTCCCAGAGTATTTTCCATATAGAACTATATCGCCAACTTTAACAGTCATGGTATGATCTTTTTTACCATTTCCTACGGCTACAACAGTTCCTTTTTGAGGTTTTTCTTTTGCAGTATCGGGAATAATAATTCCTGAAGCAGTTGTAGTTTCAGCTGCTAATGGCTCGATAACTACTCGGTCTGAAATTGGTTTAATGTTTAATGACATAATTTTTATATTTTAATTGAATTATTAATTTGTTGCTTGCATTATTTCAGAAATTGTGCCAAAGCAATTTTCTGACAATTTTTCGGTAAAAAAAATGCCAGCACTGACATGCTGGCATTTTATCTATTTTGTCAATTCTTATTTTGTAGAATCTGTTGCAACTGGTGCTGGTGTAGCAGCAGGTACAGCTTGTTTTGTAGCTTCTGGAGTTGTTGGAACAGTAGTTGTTGGAACCGCTGTTTCATCATCTCCTAATACTTTAGATCCTGAAGCAGTACCATTAAAGCTCAAACTTGAAAGTAAAATTAATGCAATTAAAACACCTCCTAATGTCCAAGTACTTTTATCTAAAAAATCAGTTGTTTTTTGAACTCCACCTAGTTGTTGAGAACCACCAAATGAAGAAGATAAACCTCCACCTTTAGGGTTTTGAACCATAATAGCTAAGATTAATAAAAAACAAACAATTGTTATTGCAATTAAAAAACCTGTGAATCCCATAATTAATTATTATTTTGTTGTAAATTTTTGATTTCATTTATTCGGTCTGCAAAGAAACTACTTTTTTCTGGATATTTCAAAATTAATATTTCATAAGCTTGTATCGCTTTTGTATATTTTTTTTGTTCTAAATACACTTTAGCTAAAGTTTCTGTCATTAGATGTGTAGGTTCTTCAACGCTTTTACTAATGTTTGCAGGTGTTTTTGTGTTTTCCTTTACTGGAGCAATTTTTGGATTGGCTTCAATAAATTTGTCTATTATCTCTAATTTTTTTTGTTTTTCTGCATCGTTTTGAATGTTTTTTTCTTCATTTTCACGAACAATTGGTGAAATTTTGGTCAATTGTAACCATTCTTGAAATGAATGTCTTTCATTTGGTGTGAACGGTAACGGCTTGCCAATTTCTAATTTTTTCACTGAAGTTTCTGTAATTGACTCAACTATTGGAGTTTCTTCTGGTGTAGCTTTAGTTTTAATTTCAGGTAAAACAACTATTTCTTCTATATGATGAACTTCAATATCTAACAATGATTTTTGAATTTCATCTATTTTTTCTTGTTGAATTGCTGTGAAATTATCAGAAGTTATAAATTCAAATAAAATCGTTCGATCTGTTGTGTAAGCTGCTGTTTTTTTTAATTCGTAATTGTATCTAAAACTTTCCTGATTGTACAATCCTTTTAAATGTAAAGCTCGTGCCGCCTGAAAATACGGAAACTGCAAAACTACATTCTCTAAAGCAATGGTTTGCTTTTCGTTTATAGTTTCGGGCTTGTTTAAAAGATATGTTAAATCAGAAATATTCAAAATTTACAAATTAATTACCATTTTGCTAACGATTCATTAAAAACATCTTGAGTAATTCTTTCAAAAATTACATCTAATGCGGTTGTTAATTGCGAACCAACTAATTGCTGATTAGCATCAAAATCATAGAAAAAAGAAAAACGCTTTTCAAAATTATCGTCTTCTTTATTTCTATTTGTAAATCTTACCATTACAGTTATCGTCAAACGGTTTTGAGCTGCTCTTTGATCAGCTGTGGCTGTCATAGGAGTTATTCTATAATCTACAATTTCACCCTCATAAATAAGTTCTCCTCCTTGAGAAACTAAATTTAAATTCGTTTGATTTTGAATAATATCTTGTAGTGTTCTTGTAAATTTTAATTCAATTCCTGGCTCAATTAATGGAGCATTGTTTTGAAAATAATTCACTTGAAAAGTTTTAGCATCAACTGGTTTAGCACCCGTAAAATTATAAATACCGCAACTATTCAAAAGAAACGAAATAGTAAGTGTAATTGTTATGATGAAATATCTCATTATAAATCGTATTGTTTGATTTTTCTATAAAGTGTTCTTTCTGAAATTCCTAGTTCATCTGCTGCTGCTTTTCTCTTTCCTTTGTTGCGTTCTAAAGATTTCTTGATTAATTCAATTTCTTTGGCTTCTAAACTTAACGTTTCTTCTTCGTCAACGGTTTCAGCGAATAAATAATTTTCATCGTCATCGTCTTCAAATTCTTCTTGAATCAAATTGTTTTGATTGGGAAGCATTTCCACTCTACGCTCTTCTTCAAAAATAGTATTTTCTTCGGGTTTGCCGTAAATTTTCTGAATTAATCCTTTATTGGCTTCTTGAACTTTTGAACTTCCGTTTTGCATCAATTCTAAAGTCAGCTTTTTCAAATCGTTCAAATCGCTCTTCATGTCAAAAAGGACTTTGTACAAAATTTCTCTTTCGTTACTAAAATCACTTTCTGATTTTTTTGTTCCAATGACTGAAGGTAAGTTCGGATTCTCCATTGGTAAGTAGGAGAGAAGTGTTTGTGATGAAATCTCACGTTTCGTTTCTAGAACCGAAATTTGTTCGGCTACATTTCGCAATTGACGAATATTTCCGCTCCATCTATATTTTAAAAGTATTTCGACTGCATTGTCATCTAATTTGATGGCAGGCATTTTGTATTTATGCGCAAAGTCCGAAGCAAATTTTCTAAATAACAAATGAATGTCGTCTTTACGTTCGCGAAGCGGTGGCAACATAATATCAACTGTACTCAATCGATAAAATAAATCCTCACGGAATTTACCTTTTTCAATCGCATCAAACATATTAACATTTGTAGCTGCTACGATTCTAACATTCGTTTTTTGTACTTGTGATGAGCCCACTTTAATAAATTCTCCATTTTCTAAAACACGTAATAAACGTACTTGAGTAGTTAAAGGTAATTCGCCAACTTCATCCAAAAATATAGTTCCACCATCGGCTACTTCAAAATACCCTTCACGCGTGTTAGTTGCTCCAGTGAACGAACCTTTTTCATGACCGAAAAGCTCGCTATCAATTGTCCCTTCTGGAATGGCTCCACAGTTTACTGCGATGTATTTTCCATGTTTTCTGTGCGAAAGTGCGTGAATGATTTTTGGAATGCTTTCTTTTCCAACACCACTTTCACCTGTTACCAATACCGAAATATCCGTTGGAGCTACCTGAATGGCTTTCTCCACGGCACGATTGAGTTTTGGGTCGTTCCCAATAATTTCAAATCGTTGTTTTATAGCTTGTACTGATTCCATATATGTTGTTTCAGGTTTCAAGTTTCAGGTTTAGAAGTTAATTTGAAACTTTTAAACTTGAAACTTGAAACAAAAAAATTAATTCATTATTTCAGAATATCCAACTGCTTCTCCAATTAAAGTTGCAGCGGTGCAATCTGTGATTTTTACCATTACGAATTCGCCTACTTTGTAATTTTCTTTTGGAAAAACTACTACAGTGTTTTGCGAATTTCTTCCACTCCAATGAGCATCCGAACGTTTTGATTCTTTTTCAATCAATACTTCTACTTCTTGTCCAATGAAACGTTGTGTTCTTTCTAAACCAATTCGTTGTTGTAAATCGATGATTTCATTTAAACGTCTTTTCTTAACTTCTTCTGGAACGTCGTCTTCCATTTTTCTGGCAGCTAAAGTTCCTGGACGTTCTGAATACGCAAACATAAATCCGAAATCGTATTTCACATATTCCATCAAACTTAATGTATCTTGATGATCTTCTTCTGTTTCTGTTGGGAAACCAGCAATCATATCTTGTGATAAAGAAATATCTGGAATAATTGCATATATTTTATCAATCAACGCGATGTATTCTTCACGCGTGTGTTGACGATTCATTTCTTGTAAAATTCTAGTGCTTCCACTTTGAACTGGTAAGTGAATGTAATTGCAAATGTTGTGGTGTTTCGCCATAGTTTCAATTACTTCCACATGCATGTCTTGCGGATTTGAAGTAGAGAATCTAAAACGCATTTTTGGAAACAACGTAGCACATTTGTCTAACAATTGCGCAAAATCAACCGCCGTAGCTTTTTGCATTTCAGTTGCTTTGTCGTAGTCTTTTTTTAAACCACCACCATACCAAAGGTAACTATCTACGTTTTGTCCTAACAAAGTAACTTCTTTGAAACCTTTGTCGTATAAATCTTGAATTTCGTCATAAATACTCTGTGGTTCACGGCTACGCTCACGTCCACGTGTAAAAGGAACAACACAAAACGTACACATATTGTCACAACCTCTTGTGATTGAAACGAAAGCATTTACGCCGTTGCTGTTCAAACGAACAGGAGAAATATCACCATAGGTTTCTTCTTTTGAAAGAATTACATTGATAGCATCTCTTCCTTCTTCAACTTCGGCTAATAAATTCGGTAAATCTTTGTAAGCATCTGGTCCAACCACCATGTCCACAATTTTTTCTTCCTCTAAAAACTGACTTTTCAAACGTTCCGCCATACAACCTAAAACCCCAACTTTCATTGAAGGATTGATTTTCTTAACCGCGTTGTATTTTTCTAAACGTTTACGAATGGTTTGTTCCGCTTTGTCGCGAATAGAGCAAGTGTTTACTAAGACCAAATCAGCGTCTTCTAGATTTTGAGTGGTATTATATCCGTTTTCATAAAGAATAGACGCCACAATTTCGCTGTCCGAAAAATTCATTTGGCAACCATAACTCTCTATAAAAAGTTTTTTTGTATTTCCTTCTTTTTGGTCAAGTACTAAACTTTGACCTTGTTTGTTTTCATCAATTACCTTTTCCATATCAAAGATTTCCATTAAATCATTCCGAATAATCGGAACGCAAAGATAATACTAAATTATAAAATCTGACAAGATGGCAGAAAAGGTTTAACAAGATTTTTTAAATTATTTTTTTCTCTATTTTTTAAGTGTCCGTTTTTCTTGGATTTTATACCTATATATATAGGATCAATTTGACTTATATTTTGGTTTATTATGTGTAAAAAAATACTCAGGATGTTAAAATTTAAAAAAAACCTATACTTTTGCGGTTCAAAAAAATATGAAATGGCAAAGAATTTAGTAATCGTTGAGTCACCTGCAAAAGCAAAAACCATTGAGAAATTTCTAGGAAGTGAGTATCAAGTTGAGTCAAGTTATGGGCATATTGCCGACTTACCTTCAAGAGAAATAGGAGTAGATGTAGAAAATGGTTTTAAACCGAAATACGAAGTTTCGGCTGATAAAAAAGCATTGGTGACTAAATTAAAAGGATTAGCTAAAAATGCCGAAATGGTTTGGTTGGCTTCCGATGAGGACCGTGAGGGAGAAGCAATTTCTTGGCACTTATCTGAAGAATTAAAATTAAAACCAGAAAAAACAAAACGCATTGTTTTTCACGAAATCACGAAAACCGCTATTCAAAAAGCAATCGAAAATCCGAGAGGAATTGATTACAACTTAGTGAATGCGCAACAAGCACGTAGAGTTTTGGATAGATTAGTTGGTTACGAATTATCACCAGTACTTTGGAAAAAAGTAAAAGGTGGATTATCAGCTGGTCGTGTGCAATCAGTTTCGGTTCGTTTGATTGTAGAACGTGAAAGAGAAATTCAAGATTTCAAACCAGAAGCGTCTTACAGTATCACAGCTGAATTTACAAACGAAGCTGGAAAAACATTCAAAGCAAAATTACCTAAGAACTTCGCAACTAAAAAAGAAGCAGAAGATTTCTTAGCTAAAAATATTGGTTCGTCTTACAAAGTAGGAGATTTAGAAACTAAACCAACAAAAAAATCGCCAGCAGCACCTTTTACCACTTCAACGTTGCAACAAGAAGCAGCGAGAAAATTGTATTTGCCTGTTGGAATTACCATGCAAATTGCACAACGTTTATACGAAGCCGGACTTATTACTTACATGAGAACGGATAGTGTGAATTTATCGCAAGAAGCTATGGCAGCGGCTCAAGCTGAAATTACAAGTTACTACGGAAAGGAATTTTCGAAGCCGAGAAACTTCAATACCAAATCAAAAGGAGCACAAGAAGCGCACGAAGCGATTCGTCCAACCGATATGTCAAGACATACCGTCGATATCGATAGAGATCAAGCGCGTTTGTATGAATTGATTTGGAAAAGAACATTGGCTTCTCAAATGAGTGATGCTGAATTGGAGAGAACTAATGTGAAAATTGAAGCGAGCAATCATTCGGAAACTTTTACAGCTACTGGAGAAGTAATCAAGTTTGAAGGTTTCTTAAAAGTCTATTTAGAAGGACATGATGATGATGAAGAGGAACAAGAAGGAATGTTACCATCTTTAAAAGTAAACGAAAAACTTATAAATAATTATATCACGGCTACTGAGCGTTTTTCACGTCCGCCAAGTCGTTATACAGAAGCTTCTTTGGTGAAGAAATTAGAAGAATTAGGAATTGGTCGTCCTTCAACGTATGCGCCAACTATTTCTACTATTATTGCTAGAACGTATGTAGAAAAAGGAAGTTTCGAAGGTCAAGAAAGAAAGTACAATCAATTGATGTTAAAAGGTGGTGAAGTAAAATCGCAAGTTTTAACAGAAAATGTAGGTTCAGATAAAGGGAAATTAGTTCCAACCGATATCGGAATTATCGTGAATGATTTCTTGGTGAAGAACTTCAATACGATTTTAGATTACAATTTCACGGCTAAAGTGGAGCAAGATTTCGACGAAATTGCAGAAGGAAAAGTGGATTGGGCTAAAATGATGAACGATTTCTACAAACACTTTCATCCAAATGTAGTTGATGTAGAGAAAAATGCAGATAGAGAAAGTGGCGAAAGAATTTTAGGAGTACATCCAGTTTCTGGAAAGCAAGTTTCGGTTCGTTTAGGGAAATATGGAGCAATGGCTCAGATAGGAGATATTGATGATGAAAACAAACAGTTTGCTAGTTTGCGTCAAGATCAAAATATTGGAAATATCACTTTGGAAGAAGTATTGAACTTATTTTTACTTCCAAAGCAATTAGGTACTTATAAAGGAGAAGAAATTGAAGTGAATAATGGTCGTTTTGGACCTTATGTTCGTTTTGGTTCTCAATTTATTTCGTTACCAAAAGGAATAGATCCAATGGATGTTACTATGGAAACGGCTCAAGGTTTAATTGATGAGAAAGTACAAGCTGATGCTCCAATTGGAACTTATGATGGATTCCCAATTCAAAAAGGTGTTGGGCGTTTTGGACCTTTCATCAAATGGAATGGAATGTTTATCAATGTTAATAAGAAGTACAACTTTGATAATTTATCGCAATCAGATTTGAATGAGTTAATCGAAGAAAAGCAACAAAAAGACATTGATAAAGTACTTCACGATTGGAAAGAAGAAGGAATTAAAGTAGAAAAAGCACGTTGGGGTCGTTCTGTAATTACAAAAGGTAAAATCAAAATTGAATTGAGCAAAGATGTTGATGCTTCAAAATTAACGTTGGCACAAGTTCAAGAAATGATAGAAAAGAAAACTCCTACTAAAAAGACTGCTTCCAAAAAAGCTCCAGCTAAAAAAACAACTACTAAAAAGAAATAATTAATGGTTTTTGATTTTTTACAGCCTATTTCAACTTCAGTTGAAGAATATATTTCAAAATTATCCAATCAAACATTGGGAAAAAAAGTGGTGTTTCATACACAGACTGATTTTCCGGTTTTAGAAGGTGTTTCAATTGCTATTTTAACGGTAAATGAGCATAGAGGGAGTAATAAAGATAACGAAGACTATACTTTTGATGTTTTTAGAAAGCAGTTTTATAGTATGTTTCCTGGGAATTGGAATACATCAATTGTGGATTTAGGAACTATTGCGGCTGGAGCAAGCATTGACGATACTTACTTTGTTTTAAAAAGTTTGGTAGCTGAGTTAATCAAAAAAAGAATTGTGCCTGTTGTTATAGGTGGAAGTCAAGATTTAACCTATCCAATGTATCGTGCTTACGATAATTTAGATCAAATGGTTAATATCGTTTCTGTAGATAACCAATTTGATTTTTCAAAAGAGAATAAATTGAATTCTGACTCTTTTTTATCAAAAATTATTATAGAAGAACCTAATAATTTATTTAATTTCATCAACTTAGGTTTTCAAACGTATTTTAATTCACAAGAAGAAATTGATTTAATTGAGAAATTATATTTTGAAGCTTATCGCTTAGGGGAAGTTTCAAATAATATTGTTGTAGCAGAGCCGGTTTTTAGGGATGCAGATTTGGTTAGTATTGATATGCATTCCGTTCAATCTTCCTATTCCGGAAATTTTGAAAATTTTAACCCAAATGGGTTTACAGGAAAAGAGATATGTGCTCTAACTCGTTATGCAGGGATAAGTGATAAAGTAACTTCTTTTGGTATTTTTAATTTTAATCCAAATGGAAATGAAGTTGTTTTGACCGCTCAAATGTTGTGGTATTTTATTGAAGGATTTTGTTTTCGTTCTCATGAGTATCCATTTGGCACAAAAGAAAACTATATAAAGTATATTGTTCTTATTGAGGATGAAGAATTAATCTTCTATAAGAGTAATAAAACAGAAAGATGGTGGATTGAAATACCTTTTTTGACAAATGTTAACAATAAATTAAAAAGAATTACGTTATTACCTTGCACACATGAAGATTATTTAGCAGCTTGCGAGCAAGAAATTCCTGAAAGATGGTGGAAAGCACAAAGAAGGAATGTTTTGTAAAAGTTGTTATTTTTCAGAGTGTTAAAACATTGTTAAATCAGGTGTGGCATTAAATTTCAGTATTTTTTACACGTTTTTGAAAAAAATGTTGTTTTTTTCAAAATTATTGAATAGGTTTACGCCCTTAAATAGAAATTACATTTAACCCAAGTTTATATGAAGAAGTTTGTTGCATTTTCAGCAATTTTGTCATTATTTATCAGTTG
>JACCDV010854865.1_pt1 | contig 20796 bp, 9 predicted proteins | sample 7446131 | NCBI WGS metagenome assembly JACCDV01 (sample SAMN15323448, study PRJNA562643) | freshwater metagenome | isolation source: river surface water | place: USA:Blue River Watershed | collected 2017-08-17 | reverse complement strand
CCCCAAACCCCAAACCCCCAACCCCACATTCGTTTAGATGTATTAAAAATTATTTAATTATTAAAATTATAATTTGTAATTATATTCTTTTTATCTTAAATTAATAATTAATTATATAATTTTATAATTTTAATTTAAATGTTTTTAAAAACAATTTAGAATTAAGGTGAAATTGATTTTGATTTAAAAGTTTAAAATTTAATAATTTGAACAATAAAAGAAAAAAAAGTAATATTAAAATCAATTAGTACTCACATATAAGCATCAACTTCAACAGCAATAATAGGCTCTAGTGGTTGTGGAAAAACAACATTATTAAACTATTTATCAGGACGTTTTTTAGGGTTTAAGTAATTCGAATGTTCGGCAAAATATTACATAAACAATCTTCAAATAGAAAATCTATAAAAATACCAAAATCTGATTGGATATGTAAACTAAGATGATATATTAGATGGTAGAATGACAGTTAAAGAGACATTTGAGTTTTACTATGATTTACGCAAGAACTCAAAAAACGAAAATAAAAAAGAAAGAATATAAGAAATTATCTCTTTATTAAGATTAGATAATATTTAAAACTCTCTTATTGGTGACGATAATAGTAGAGGAATTTCTGGGGGTGAAAGAAAACGAGTTTCAATAGGAATAGAAATGCTAAAAAATCCATAATTAATTTTCTTTGATGAACCAACAACCGGTCTAGATAGCTCTAATGCATATAATATAATCAGTTTGCTATAAAATTTAAAATAATAAAACATAACGGTTGTTTGTACTATCCATTAACCATCTGAAAGGATATTAAAGCTTTTTGATAAATTAATAATATTAAGTGAGGGAGAAATTGTATATGATCAATAACCTTAAAATATAAGAAAATTTCTATCTAATAATTAGATTGTTTATAGTTAAGATATAACACCAATAAATTATCTAATATGATATATTGACAAAGAGAATATTAAAAAGGAAATTATTTTAAACTAAGATAACAAGGATGAAGACGAAATTTAAAATTAAACAAATTTAATTTACTAACAAAAACTATAACCACTTATTGATTAATAAAGGACTGAAATAGAAACCTTTTTATCTCAATAAAATCTATAAGAATTCGATATGATTTAAAAAGACAATGATTTTTTTTAAAAGTTAAAAGTTTTATAAAAAACTGAAAATTAAAATTAGAATTTCTTTATGGAGATTTTTATCATAACCAAAAAGAATTTCTTATTATTAAGACAAAGTTATAAAAAACTACTTTTCTACTAAATTATAGGAATAGTTGCTTTAGGGTTGAATATTTTAGTAAACAATAATTTAGGTTAAATATAAGACGATCCAATATCTGCATATTTAACTCGTTCTGGTTATTTGTTTTTAGTTTAATCCAGTCTTCTATTTTCCTCTGTTGGGGTTTCTTTGACAACTTTTTTACCTTTAAAAATGATATTTCAGTAGGATTTTTAATCAAGAGTATACAGAAAAGCAAGTTTCTTTATTTCCAGCTTTATGTATATATTGCCAATTGTAATAACAATAAACTCGATTTTAACAACTATTTATTATTATACCTCTTAGTTTAACAAAGATTCTGGAATTAACTTTTTATGGTTTTACATTATTATGATTTTTGGTAACAGTTTCACCGGTCTTGTTATCGGATTTTTAGCCAGCACAATAGCTAATAGTATAAAAGAAGTTGGACTATTAATGCCTTTGTTTTTCTTACCTTTTTATATAGTATCTGGATTTTTCTCTTAGAATAAACTACTCAAATTACCTTTATGGATATTTTCATTCATTTCACCAATTACTTATAATCTTTAAGCCTTGGTTTTGAACGAATTTCAAAACTATTAAAAATATATTCAGTTTTGTCCGAATCAATAAAACAGTTAAATTTGCAACCCTTTTTCATTCTTTGATTATTATATTAAAGAAATATGGTTGAATTTTGTATTGGGATAAGTTGTTATATATTCCCTTCTTTTTATATGCATTTTGATATTTGCATTTAAATATAAAGATGCTTAGTTAAGAAAGATAAAATAAGCTTAAATTTATTTATTTTTATAATGATTTTTAATTCAGTAAATAAAACAGAATATAACGGTTAGTGGATGGCTTTTTAGGATATTGAAAATTAACAAATTCCCTCTCATAAAGAAATCAGTTAAAAATATGAAGAAATAAATAGAATAAAAATAGATTTGTATAAGAAACAAGATCATTTATCAGATGATTAAAATATTAGAATTTAGTCAAAATGAAATAAGCTATAAACAAAACCATTTTTTACCAATATAAATAGTTATAAAATTTTACCTCCAATTTAAGAAAATGGTAATCCATTATATTGAACAGAAAATATGAAATATGGAAGCTAAATTCCTAAAGAATAAGAAATTAACAAAGAGTGGTTTCCTAAATCAAACACATTTTCAAACGAGTATAAAATGAGTAAGCATAAAAATACCTCACTAAACACATATATTTAAAATCATAAAGTTAATGATAAAATTGATTTATATCTAAACACACTTTAATTTATATTAAAAATAAAATTAAAAAAACAGTTATAATGAAGCTACAATTATTATCTCTATTTTTGTTTTTAAGAAACCTTTATCTTAAAGATTGTAATTAAAGTATCTTAAAAGCATTTAATTTGACTGGAATGAAAAGTTCTTTTTATGGAAGAATGAAAATCTGCCCAAGAGTAGTTGATACTTGTTGTGCTGTTCAAGACGAAATAAAAATTCATACTTTTTGGAATAATATAACAAAGCCTAAGATTGTATAGAGACATTAGAAATTCACTAATCAGCTATTATAGATTGTAAATTAAATGAAAAAACTAAAGAAATTTAAGTATTCAAAAATATAATACAGATACATTTATTGATCATAAGATAAATATTTGTTTAAAAAATTGGACAGTAAAATAGAAAATCATTATATCAGCCCTTTAAACTTTCCTTATGGCGGTTATTTGTAAATTGATGTAAAAAATATAAAGTTTACAAACTCACTATGGCCTCTTTGGGATTATCCGGCTCATAACTATTATCGTTGTGTGGCGGAGCGTAATTGGTGGAGACTATGGGAGTCCTATTGTCCAGAAAATGAAGTTTGGAATCATGAAAGAAGAAGAGATATGATCGACTTTAATAAATATGTATCAAACACTTATATGATGGATTTTGCAGTTATATGTATTGATAGAGATATTATTTAATTTGATCGAAATGGAATGAAAATTAATCCTTCTTCATGGTAATAATTCAACTGGTATTGGATGGTTAGATATTGTGAATTTATGGCTATAAATCTCAATAATTCATTTTTTAATTCAGGTAATTCCTTTTTAGCTTAAATTTCAGAGTAATTTCAAATGTTTAAAGAGAACTATATAAGGATGAGAGAGTTATAGAGCGATTAAGAGGCATTAAAGAAATATGTTAAAAACGCTTATAAAAGAGCTTTAAAGAAAACACCATAAGAAAGTGTTCATTATAACCATTCTTTTTACTATGCTGATATTATATAAACAAAAGTAAAATAATATGTTAGCAAAGCCAGAATGAGCTATGTATTAGTCAATTAGTAAAAATTTCATTTTTGTAAAGCTTCTTATTTACAGTTTTAATAATTCGATTTCGATGCTTTCAAGAACAAAATTTATGCAATAAGATAAAAACTTAGAAATTTCCAATAATATAGAGCCAACTTATATTGTAACATGTGTGATGCAAATTATTAGCAATATTTTAATACTGAAAAAAATAGCATAATTTTATCTAAGGAATTCTGTGGTAAATTAGTTTCAGATAATAAAGGATTAATTTATTTCTTAAATATTACATTAGTTGATTTTCTTGATTTTGCAATAAATTTTCTTAAATGTTTTAAAACAACATAAAGAAACTAAATCATAAAGAAAAGTATGTAGTTAAAAAAGTAATTAATAAGAAAGAAATCAATTTAATGGTGTCTCAAGCATGATTCTAAAAATAAAAATTATTATGATAAATGCTGGTTTATTTGTGATTCTTTCAATTGGAACTCTTTTAGTACAATTTTAGAGGGAGATATGAAGGCTGCAGGTAAAGTATTAGCAATGTTAATTTCATTTTTCAGAAAAGATAAAAAATTAAATAAAGAAATTTTTCCTTAAATAAATAAGGAAATTTCAAAGAATTATTAATAGTATCTTTTTAACCTAAAATAAGATGCCTATATTTCAAGTGGAATATATTTTGCTAATTTTGACTAAAAGTAAGAATTATTTAAATTTATTTTCGGTTTCATATAAAATTAGGAATAAATTAGCGCTTAGTAAATCGATTAGTTGACAATTGATTTTTAGTAGTAAAATATTGAGAACGGAATAGAATTTTTAAAGGATTTGCTAATGTAGAGAAATTAATTATTATCATAAGTAAAACCAAACACTATTTAGTTATTAAGAGATTATAAACAAGATATTAGCTTTAATTAACATGTTGATTAATTCAATAAGGAAATGGAGTAATATAGTCTTAAAGAGTCATAAAGAATTCTAAAAATCAGAAAAATGAAAAAATTAACAAAAAAGGAGAAAAGTGATTAAATTTAGCTTTTAGAGAAAATATGAAATTTAAATGAAAAGATTTTATCTAAAGTTTAGGAGTTTTCTATAAAAATATAAGAGAAAAACGGGTGAAATTTATCAGAATTAAAAACATCAGAACCGGTTTACTAAGAAGGCTCAAACGGTTTCTCTGCAAACCAAATGGCTCTTTCATATGAGGATATTGGTATGGATTTATCAAATAAAGAAATTTAATTAGAAAATGTATCACATTTGAAGGATTTAATTTTATTATGATTATGAACTAAATAAAATCTTAAAAAGCGTATCATTCATATGTATATTTCTACTGCTGGAAAAGTTGTTAATTCATTTAATAAAACAGTAACCATAAAACCTATTGGTGTTGATGAAATTGTATCAAGAACTCATGAATATCAATTTTACTTAAAAAAATCAAAAAAAGAAACAAATCCAACCTTAGCATAACAATATAAATAAACAGCAGAGTAAATCAAAGGAATGTTTACAATTTAAGCATCAAAGCAAAGAGATGAATAGCAAATGTAATAAATGATTTTAAAGGAAAAAATGTATTATTAAAAAATGATCAATTAATCTATAAAGAAAGAAATTACAAAATTTGATGAACATTTTTTATAAAATTTCAACGGAATGCTTTATAGTTTTGTTTCTATATTTGGTGTTTAATAAATTATAATGTAAATTAATAATGATTTTAATTTATTCAGTAATTCTGCTTTGGTAATAGATATAGGTTCATCTAATGTAAAAGTTGGATTTTCGGGAAATAAAAATCCTTAAGTTGTTTTCAATAGTATTTATGGAAGGATTAAAAATAAGTAAATTTTAGGTAGAAATTATTAATCAGAAACAGTTGCTCCAAAGAAGGAACTATTTTCAATGTATTTAATAGAAGAAATGGTTAAATGAGGTGAAATTTAAAATGATAAGAATTTATAAAGAATTTTGGATTATTCCAAAAATCAATTAGAAATCAAAGTTTTAAATAAAATCGGTGTTTTTATAGCGGAGCCATGTTTTATGAATTTTAATAAGAAAAAAGTAATTCTTGAAAACTTAATCGAATAGCAAGACGTTCCATGTGTATTTTTCTGTTAATAGCCTTTATTAAGTTTATACGGAATTGGGCTTACGAACGGTCTTGTTTTAGAATCCGGGGATGGTCTAACTCAAATGAACTGTGTTTTTAATGGTTAAAAGATAGATTATGTTACAGAGAGAATCAATATAGGAGGAAAAGATTTAACAGAATTCTTAAAAAAAATATTAAAATAATAAGGTGTTTATTTCAATAGCAATTATGATAAGTTAATTTATTAATAAATTAAAGAATAAAATTGTAGAGTTTTTTCTAATGCAAATATGAATACGATTCCTATAGAAAAATAAAAGGATTTTCAGTAAATTTTATATGAACTTCCAGATGGTAAAAAAATTAATATTTCTCCTTATGTATATTAGGCGCCAGAAATGTTTTTTTTATAGAAAATTTCATAAGGAAATTTTATGAGTTTTTAAGAAATGATTTTTGAATAAATCAATTAATTGGATATTGAGTTGAAGAAGATTTGTTTACAAAATATTATTCTTTCAGGAGGTAATACTTAACTATAAGGATTTTAGGAAAGATTAGCGTCAGAGCTAGAGAACTTTGTTGGTGATAACAATACTGTTGGAATATTAGGAGTTTCAGAAGATTGATAAAATCTTGCTTGGAAAGGTGGCTCAATAGTAAGCTCTTTGCCATCATTTAATCCTTTATGGATAACAAGAGCTGAATATTAAGAAATGGGTCCTAATATAATGCTGCACAAAAAATTATAATAAATTTTATATTAAAACCAATTAGTTTAATTCGAACAAATAAATGAAGTTTTTAATAGACCAAATAGATTTTGCAAAATTTGAATTTTCTTTGTTTATTAGCATATTTGGTTTGATGATTTATTAAGACTTTTCTTCATTTTCATTAATATCATTCCCCTCTAATATCTATAGTTAATCGAAACTATAATAAGCCAATGAGTTTTAGTTAAAAATTAAAATATAATTTTCGTCAAAGGAAATAGATATTCCTCTTATTGGAAAATTTAATTCTTTTTCGTTTTGAGAAAATTTAAATCTTCAAATCAATTAAGCTTTTGTTATATTCCATATATAAACTGTGTTTTTACTATCACCAGATACTAGAATTGTGCCGGTTTCATTTACATCAAAACAAGTAACAGGATTTTAGCTATAAAAAATTCATGTTGTTTTTTGATCATCTATATTCATAACTCAAATACTTAAATCATAACTTGAAGATATCAAGTAAATTATATTTTTAGAAAACTTTAAATCTGTTATCAAATCCTGATGATCTGTGAATACTCATAAAGGAGAAGAAGAATTTGTTGACCAAAGAAAAATTATGCAATCTTGGCAAGCTGAAGCAAAATAATAGCCTCATGGATGAATTTTAAGTTAAATGACAGCTTTATTATGTCCAGAGTAAACCGATAAACAAACTCCAGATAAAATACTCCATAATCATATCTAACCGCTAAAATCACCTGAGACAAAATATGAATTATATGCTGATATAGAAGTAATGGAACCAATACTGCCAAAGTAGGTAATTTTTTAACAATTTTTTTATTGTTAAAAATCAAATTACTATTTAACATCCTAATCATCAGTAGTTTATCCCATGTAAAATAAACCTCCTTTTTTATTGTACTCTGCATCAATAGGATCATCTTGAATTAAAATATAAGAAAAAAGCATTCCTGAAAATGTACCAAAAATAATCACTTTAAAATCATGAGAGAACTCCACACAAGAAACTTTTTATTCAAAATTATCATTTTTAATTTGTAAAATTTTAGGTGGATTTTCTGCTGTTAGATTTTCTTTTCTTAAATAATCTTTAGAAATATCAATAATTTGTTTATGAGAATAATAAGGAACATTTGAGCAAAATGTTTATGATGATTTATCAATAGGAAAAAAATTACTCAAATTTACCTCAACGTTTTTCTCATAAGGATTTTTCAGCTTTATAATAATTTCCTCCAAACGAATTCAAAGATTATAGTTTTCTCTTAGCATTCCTTATACATAATATTGTTAATTTATATTAACAAAATTCTCCTAATTAGAAGAGTATATTTGCTAATAGGATTAATAACTCTCTGTAACAGTATTATCAGAGTGTAAAATTATGATATCATCGTTGAAAAACAATATTTATGATATTAAAGAAAGACTTTTTTCTTCAAAAATATTTGCTAAAAGCTGAAAGACAAACTTTGAAATAACAACTCAGCTTTGACTCATCAAATATTGTTTTAAAATTTGATCTTTTTTAATAATTTCTTTATTAAAACAATTATTATAAATATTTTCCATATAATTAATCTCTTCATTGTATTATTGATTAAATTAAAAATCTTTTTTTTATTCAAAAAGCTTTTATATCAATTCGCTTCCTTTTGAATTCTTTTATATTTGAATGGAAAATATTTTTCATAAAACTCATTTGAAAACAACATAAAGAACGTGGATAACCTAAGGCCTATAAACAGAAAAATTCTCTTTAAATACAACCTCTCAAAATTACAAATATTCTTTTATTATGTGTTTTACCTTTTCGTCCATTATAAAAATTTATTAAAATTTTAATATTGTATTTTCTATATCAAAATTTATTCTTTTTTCTTAGATAATTATTTCATATTTTGAATAGATTAAATATTATGCAAATCAATAATACATGAAGATCCTTAAAACTAAACATTTTCCTTTCCTACACGATCTGATATTATTAAAAAACACTTTTCTTTATTAATCAAAGGAAGCATTTAGTTTAACCAATAAAATAATATTTATTTTTTACTATAATTTTCATATACCCAATTTGCACAAAAAACTATTAAATCTGAATTCATCTTTTTACAATCCTAAATCGTCTATTAATAATTTATATCCATACAAATCAAAGGGAATGTATTAATAATAAATCCATAACTATTTTAAATTTAAACAGTTATTGGCAATTCTCCTTTTTAGTAAAAAGGTTCATCAGTTGTATAAAGAAATCTTTTTCAATAATTTCCTATTTATTTCCCATTTCTATCTATAATATAAATTGAGTTATAATATACAGAATTTTGTTTTTCTATATAACCAGCAAATACATAACTTTAAAACTTAATAGCAATTTTACTAAGAAAAATAAACTGTTTTCTTTCATAATCTGCATGTTATTCCATTTGTTAAAAATCTTAAAACTCATATCCCGTTAAGCAACACTCTGGAAGAACAATTATATCAATATTTGAGTATTTTATTTCAGTTAACAACTCCTCTACTCTTTTCATATTATTTTCTATTTATCCAATTTTAGGATTATTTTATACAATGCAAATAGAAAACTCTTTTTCCATTATAAAAATCATTAAAAATTAAAAACACTAAATTAATTAATTGATTTATAATGAAATACTAAAAAGTTGTCAAAAGTAATGAAAACCAAAATCCTTTAAAAGTAGTTGATACAAAAGTCATAATGAACTTACCAAAAGCTGAAGAACAAGCAATTCTTCCATATGATGAATAATTTGCTCGTTCCATCAGAAGTTCTTTGGAAAAATCCGAAAACAATTATTGATCAAAAAGCAACAAAAAGTATGAAAATGTGAGCCTTAAAAATAAAGGTGAAAACAAGGTTCCTTTCAAAAATGTTACAAATAAAGCTAGAAATAAAAAACTGTTTAACTCTTAGAAAGTTACTAAAGATCAAATCTACACAGACAATTACTAAACCTAATAAGTCACTGAAGATTATATATGTTAAATAGAATCCCCTGTTTTGTTGGTTTAAAACCTTCCTTTGGAATTAAATGATGCTAAATTAATTTATGAACTTTTTAGTTAATTTGGATCAATAACTAGAGTTCTATTAATGTCTAATAAACTATAAACATTTATCGAGTTTTCTGATATAGAATGTTCTACAAGAGTTTTAGACAAGTTTAATAAATTAGATTTGTTCGATACTGTCTTAGAGGTTACTTACTCAAGACATAAGTCTATTTAAATTAAAGACAATAAAAATGATAAATTGGCTAAGAAATATAATAAACTTTATTATAATAGAGAATAAAAAGAATAATATTTCTAACACTTATAAAGTAGCTAATTAAAAGGAATACAAATTTAATTACAAGTGTAGCAAAAGCATTAAGAAAAATAGTTTTTAAAATTTGTTGATTAATTTTAAAAAGGAGAATTATAAAGATTGCTCAAGTATGACCAATTGATAGATGGTATAAAGACTCTAATTATTAGACTTTAGTTTTCATAATAAGAAACAGCAATAGAGAATTTCATTATCTTTAAGAATATTTAAAGCAATTATAAGTATAAAATTCATTTTGAATTGGATACGAAAGAATAATAATGTTTAAATGTTATAATTTTATATTAATTTATATCAAAATTTAAAATATATAAAAACAAAAAAGAATTTATTATAAAAACATTAATATTCATTATGAACTAAATTTAATCTAGTTACTAAACCAACTTAATCTCATTTGTTAATATTAACTTTCTAATCTCTTTAAGCTCAATCAAATCTACACCCCAATAAACTTTATTTATTCGAATTTATCTATTATCCAAAAGATGAATATTTTTCAAATGTTTAATTACTAAAGTTATACTCTTTTTTATCAATGAATTTTTTTTCTTTTCCAATTTTAAAATTTGTTTCTTTTTAAAACTTTGTAGTAAAATCCTCTTTTGGAAAATACTAATTTGGTCCAATAAAAATATCCTTATCTTTATTTAGTGTCTCTAATGCATTTTTCTTATTTCGTAATCCAATCGTATAAGATTAAATATTTTTAAATTTATATTTTTAATCGTTCGGATTATAAATATATCCTAATTATTTAGTTTCTTAATTTTTAAATCTTTCTTAAGTTCAAAATTTTACTTGAATCTCTTGTTTCAAAACTTTATCTTTTGCTAACAAAGGATCGAACTATTTATCTTCTTAATCAAAATATTAGTATTTTTTAATATCATAAATATCTTACTTTTATCACTTATCAAATTTAAACTTTTGGGATTCCGTTTTAATTTTTTCAATTTGCGGGTTGTATATAGGTCCTTTCGAGTATTTTCCTAAATGATTCAAAGGAAATATTTTCTTATCATAATAGACCTTATTCCATTATTCTCAGTTCGAAGAACTAAAGCGATATTAAGGAAATGTTTTTTATGTTGATTCAAGCATTTTACCAAAAGAAGATTAATATTACTAATTTAACTAGTAAATTTCTAAAGGAGCTTTTTACTAAGTTTTTTAACTATTTTTCTCATTCGTTTATTCTTAATTATTTAAATCATCCATTATATTATTTGATTATCTGTTATAATGTTTATATATTTAATATTTTTTATTTGTTAAAAAAAAAATTCTATTCTTTTAAATAATGAAAAAATTCATAAGATTTTTGAAAATGTTTTGCATTAGCAAAATACTAGCCAATATTATGGTTAAAAAATATTAGTCCCTTAGATTTGTAATGATGTTAAAGAATAAGCTAAAGTTTTAATTGAGAAAGTAGTAATAGCATAATATGAATATATAAGATTATACATCAAAGAATATTAGAGTAAGTTATATGCGGAAGGTTAGTCAGATTAATAGCAACTGATGAGCGATTTAATTGGTTAAATTAGTAAAATAGTTCAATAATAATCATAGATAAATCAAATGAATACAATTTTCAAGCAAAAAGAAATTAATTAATTTTTATAATAAATATGTAAGGTATTAGAGACATAGTTTATATAGAAGAAAACCAATTGCTTTAGGATTATTGTATTATTGACCCTGATATAGTTATTGAAGATGATTTTAAGATAGAAATAAGAAAGTAAATTTTTCATTAAAATTTAAATGGAAGCTGTAGCTTAAGTACAACTTATAAAATGATAGAAAATCCAATAGAGCTTTTTGGTAGTAAAATATAAAGAGCAGTTGAAAGATATGAAAAAGTTTTATAAAATAAGAAATAGTTTAAGCCCTTATAAAGATATGCTGATTATTAGCTAGACGTTATTAAGAGATTTAAAATAAAATATTGTAAATATTTTTAAACTAACTAAAAACCATGTGTCGAATAAACAGTAAAAAAAATATAAAAAATTAACAAAATAAAACTTGAAATTCCAAAAGAGTAAAAGATTATCAAAGTAATATAGAAACTTAAATAAAACATAAAAGAGTAAGATTAAAAAGAATATTTATCAATATTAGAGAATTCAATAGATTAAATATGACAAATTAAAAATGAAAGGAATATATAAATGTTTAATGATTATAATTTATTTTTTAAGTATTAATGAAAATATTATCAAAACTCTATATCAGTTATATCTGTATACCTAAGATAGTTATGACAATCAATATTTATATCAAAAACATATAAAATTTTATTTAATTTATCCTCTATTATATCAACTCCAAAATTATCGATATTTTATTATTCGAAAACTTTGCTTAAAATAAATGGAATTTTTTCAATTATTAATTTATTTATATTTTTAGTTTTTATAATTTCTTTTAATTCTTTGCTTCCGTTGATAATTTATTAATCTTAAAATTCTTGAATGTTTAAAGCTTTATAAGTCATGTAAAATGTTTTATTAAAATTATAGTACAATTTATATATGATTTAATCTGTTGTAATTAACTCTTATATTATAAATTCTCCTAACTCATTAATAACTTATTATTTATTTTAAAGAAAATCTTATAAAGATTAAAGGCTTTTAATAAGAATAATTTAATGAGCATATTATGATAAATTACTTACTGCAATATTACTTTTAATTATTACAGGAAACTTGAATTATTCTTAGATAATTTAATCAATAATTGAATCTTTATTAATATTATTTATAAATATAGTTTTTGGATATTTAATCTTATAAGTAAAATCCGAATATCAAAATTAACTTATTTTAATAAAAGATTTTACAAGAAAATTGCCCATCTGTGATCGCTCAATGAAAACTTATGACTATTCTATATTATTTGGAATTATTAATTATTAATTTATGTTTAATCAATAATAATTTATTTTTTAATTAAGATTTTATAATACTTAACCGTAATTCTTTGTTTTTTAATATTTCTCCAAAAAGAAAGAAGATTTCGTATAGAAACAATCAATTTTTTATTTTTAATCAATCATAGGATCAAACCAAGTAAATTACAAATTTTAATCATCTTAAAACAGTTTATAAATATGTTTTTATTTTAAATATTTTTCATTAGCGAAAATTCCTATTTTGAATCTTTTATAACCATAATTTTGTAAATTTAATTTGGAAAAAATAGAAGCTAAATTAATAGCATAATTTTCAATCTTTAATTTTTAATATAATAAATACTAATCATTTTAAAATGATTCAAAATTAGGTATAATGATAAAATTCTTTTAAAAATCAAAATTGTTGATTTAATTTTAAATAAATTATTCTATATCGTTTGAAGCAATTATTAAATTTTCTGTTATTTTTATTTAATTTATATTAAAAATCAATTTGACATTAAAATTTTAAAGCAATTTATAAATTACGAATTACTCTATTAAATTATCTGTTTAATAATAAATATACACATTTCCTTTAAAATTAACAAAAAAATCATTATCTAAATATTAATACAAATATATAACTTAATCATCATTTTATTTATCTATTTAAGATAAATTATATGTCTTTTCAAATTGCATTATATTTTACTAATAACTATCATTATGTTTATTCTCTAATATTTTAACAAACTCCTTGTCTTACTTTGTTTAAATTAATTATTCTTACTAAAATCAAAAAACAAAGCCTTTACAATCAATTATCAGGTTTTGCATAATATTTATTTAGAAAATTATAATTAAAATATAATGGTAGAAATTAAATTCGTTTAGGTTTTTATAATATTTTTATTTTTAACAAATTTAACTTAATAGATATGTTCAACAGGTTGTTCTATGTGCTAGAATAATAGTTGTGTTTTATGTGATTTTCAAAACGGATATTTTTTACAAAATTAAACATGCTAAAAATTAACAATTTTAAATTGTTAGTATTTAAATGTGGATTAAACTTGTGCTTTATGTGATAAGGATTATTATCCTAACTTATAAGGAAACTCTTGTCTGTAAGTATCATAGCCTGTTTCATAATGTATTCAATACGATAATAGCTAAAATTGTATTTAATGTGATTAAGGGCTTTATCTATAAGGCAACTAATGCTAATCAGTTACAAAAAATATTTAAAACTGCAAGCTTTATGATTTAACAGGATAATATTGCAATTAATGTAATTAAGGATTTATGTTGATAGCAAATCAACAAATTTGCACAAGTGTAAACCTATAATAGAATTGTGCAATATAAAGTCAATTTAACTGTTAGACTTGTCCTAATGGATTTTACAAAGATAAAAATGGATATTTAAAGTACTGGATAAAATAGTAATAATCTGTTTAATTAAACTAATCATTTAAAAATTAAATGGGAAATCGATTGTAAAAACTAGTGATGTCATTAAACAAGTAAATTTATCAAAGTATACCAGTTCCTTAATGTGTTTAATCAGATATTCCAAACTGTATTAAAAACGACGAAAATGATAATTGCTTATAATGCTAATAAGGATATTAGTAAATTAATGGTGTTTGTTAGCTTATTGTTGGATGACTGTTCAATCCATGCAAGATTTTTGAATCAAGTGGATTTTCTAGCTGTTTAGAATGCAACGAGGGATATTATTTATAATAAGGAAATTGCTTACCTTGAACTAATATTAATAATTGCATTAAATATGATACCAAAGATAATTAAAATTCTTGTATTTAATGTTAATAAGGCTTTTATGTTTAAAATAAACTCTAATGCGTTCCTAGAGTAACCTCTTTAAACATTCCTTATTGTAACACTTTAAGTTTGAATAGCGACTCTTGTTAAATATGCAATTAAGGATATTCTCTAATACAACAAGGTACTTTATGTGTTACTACATTATAGAATTGTCTAGTCATGAGTGATACAATTTTCCCTTAACCAATATGTCAACAATGTATAAACGGCTATTATTTGTCATCAGCATGCATCTAAGGAACAGACTCAAATTGCTAGATTTATTAATACAAATTAAACGAATGCTAAATATGTAATGCCGGTTATTATTTTAATAGATAAACTAGATTATGCACAGCTTTCGGATTTTTTAATTCTATTAACTGCTAAATTGGATCAAATAGCATAAACAACTATTGCGAAAAATGTAATAATGGATATGCCTGAGTTAAAAATAACAATATTTGCTTATATGCAACTAATAGTGATAACAATTGTAATCTTGTAGACTCTTAAGGAAATTGCTTATAATGCAATTTAGGCTATTATTTATTGAATAATGTTTGCACAGTTATCTCTATACAAAATTGCATTTAAATTGATTCTAATAATCTATGTGTTTAATGTGCTTTTTATAACTAAACATTAAACCTAAGATATGAATTAACTCAAAATTGAGATAAGTGCGTTTACCCTTTTCCTGATTGATATAGCAATACAATATAAGTACAATAATGAAATGATTATGAAGGAAGTTTTGTATGCCCAAGATGTTTTAGACCAGAATTTGAAATTTTCTTTGCCTCATAATGTGTTCCTTCAAATGACTAAATGTTAAGTAATATAACAACAGCGTCTTGCAGAGTATATTCAAAATTAACCAACTAATGTATTGAATGCTCTGGTTCTAATTATTTATCTTCTTAAGGAACATGTGTTAGTTAATGTTAAAGCAATGAAGCAATTCACCTAAATGAAATTTCAAGTTATTAGAATTAAAACATAATTTTTATGAACAGAAAAAATTATTGCAAAATACCAACAAACACATAACAATATAATAATGCAATAGTAAATTATTTAGTCAACAACTGTCTTACTTATTCTTAAGGACTGGGAGGAGTTAATTAAGGATTTTCAAATTCTCCCTATTTTGGATGCGTTTAGTGTCAACAAGGATATTCGCCATTACTAAACTTCATAAATCCAATAGGTAGCGGGTATACTCAGCAATAACCAAATTAAGCAACATATTTTAACACTGATTCAACTTTAATTAAACAAGGAAACAGATACTCTTTTATCGACTAATGTGTATCAAATAGCACAATTTTATCTAATTTTTATTCTCCTAGCAATTCTCTTAGTTTTACTCAAATAACAGATTTGAATTGTAAATATTTTATTTCATTGACAGTTTTATCATAGATTAAATACTCATGTTATACTTGCAATAATGGCTTTACAGGGTTGCCATATTTATAAGGAACTACCACAATTATGGATTAATGTACCACTTTATCTAATTGTTCAAATACAAAAATGAATAATTTTAAACCAAGCAATTTTGGAATTTAAAATTAAGCATTGATTTATCCTTTAGACTAATTAGTAACTTGTTATTAATGCTAAAGTGGATATTCTGTAGTTTTTAGTGCAAGTGTTGGGATAACTTCAAACTTCTCTAATAATCTTTCTGTTGCTGGAGGAATCGCTCAAAAGTCAATACTTACAACTAGTTCAACTACTTTATTAAACACCTCTAATTACTCAAGCTCAACATTAGGAAAGCAAACTGATTGTGTGGCAAATGCAACACTTCAAACTTTGGGTATGATAGATAATTGCGCATTAGTTTTAAATATACCAGAATATTCTGTCTAAAACTAATATACGAATAATACTGGTGTTTAAGGGTAGAATATTCCTAATAAACAATCTGTTAGCAATTAAGGACTCATTTGTATAGCTTGTAAAAGTGGCTTTAAACCTTTATTCGACTCAAATAATCAAATTGGCTAATGTGTTGCAATTAGTAACTGTATAGATTCGCAATTAACAAACATAATTTCCTAATATTCATAATGTAATACTTGCAATACCAACTTTATATTTGGCTATAACAAAAAAACGAATTAAATAGACTAAACATAATGTATATAGAATTTTGCTGTAATTAATAACATTGCATAAATACTAAATCCAAATTGCATAGCCGGAGTACCAACTCAAACAAGCATCAATTGTTATGTTTGCAGCAATGATTATATGTTAAATTCTTAAAATATTTGTGTATAAAAAACAATATCGAATTGCTAATAGGGAAATACAAATAATTAAAGAATTTCATATTTCTAATCTACAGGCTCTTTCGATCCATTTGAAACGCTAATTTTTTCATCTTGAAATGGATGCTCATAATGTAACTAAAATTTTACTTCAATAATACTTGATGATTGATCGAAAAGTTTTAATTAGCAAATAAGAACATGTGTTTCTAAATTCAATGATAGAGATCTTTAGTTGTGCTAATTAGGTCCATGGATGGATTGTTGTGATAAAAACTCTATATAAAGCTATAACGATGATAATTGTCTTTAGGTAAATCCCAACTACATATTAACATCTTAAAAATAATGCTAATTAGTATCAGAAGTTTCAATAGATAACAGTGTTGGTGTTATCATATAAAACTGCTAATAATAGCAAATTCAGGTAGTTGCTAATAATACAGGTTTTATATCTTCTTTTAAGTATCAAAAAATCCAATCTTGTCTTAAATGCAACAATGGATATTATCTTTACAATAATGCTTGTTATTTGGGATCAATCGCTAATTGTCTTTAGTATTAATCATAGTTTATATGCTAATAATGTCAAATTGGTTTTGTAGCAATTAATAATAGCCAAAACTCAAACTATTGTCTTTAGTAAAATTCAAATGATAATTGTTTAACTTATGATCCAGACTATTTATCAATTGGAGAACTAAAATGTTTAACTTGTAAGCCATCATAGTAATAAAACTAAAAACCATATTTGAGTACATCATAAAATGCATATCCTTTATATAATTGTCTTTAAATGCCTGCTATTGCTAACTGCTAAACTTATTAGGATGTTTACTAAATTATGTTTTCTAACCTTGGATGTTATCAATGCTAAAATGGATATTTTATAGTTAATAATACTTGTTAACAAAATACAGTGGTTTCGAATTGTTAAATTTATAATTAAAGAAAAGACTCTTGTTTAAAGTGTTAACCAGGGTATTTGCTTTTAAATGAATTATATTGCTATCCAGACGAACTCTAGGATATTGGTCTTTATACTTGTTTAAGTTTTGTTAATGAAAATTAATGTCAATCTTGTATTTAAAACTATTATTTGGAATAAGACTATAAATGCTATCCAGTATAATTATAAATACAAAATTGCCTTTACTATTAATAAGCTGATAAATGCATTTAATGTAAAAATTATTATTATCTTTACGATAATAGTTGTTATTAAGGGACAATCGATTTTTGTGTTATTTATGATTCTATGAATTAGTGTTAGTAATGTGAAAACGGATATGGAATTAAAGAAGTAAATTAAAACTAAAATTAATGCATATAAATATAAATTGAGAATTGTTTAAGATTTGATTAATAATCAACATTTCCTATTAAATGCCTAAGTTGCAAATTTGGATATTTTGTTACTTAGAACTATCAATGTTAATACCTAGATTATATCGTCCCAAATTGCTTAGAATATTAGGATAGTTTTACTTGTAAAAAATGTAATAATGGATATATATATGTTTAATATAATAATACTTGCTAAAGCAATTTATTACTTTCAAACGTTACAGATTCGAATTGCAACTAAATTTAAATATAATAAAACAACCAATGTTTGGTATGCTGATAAGGATACTATTTTTCAGATTAAAATGAATGTGTAAAATGTATTAATGATACTTCTTAAGGATGTATGTTTTGTGATCCAAACTAACCGTAGTTATGTTTATTATGTCAAACTAATTTTTAAATGAATAACAATTAAACATGTATAAGATACAAAGATGATATTGATTAGGGAGCTTAAAGTAGCACTTTGTTATTAAAAACGATATTATTTTTATTATTGATTATAACAATATAAAAATTATAATTTTATTATTTTTTGTTATTTTTTCTTCTTTAAATTCTTTCTTTAATTTCTTATTTTTATTTCTCTAAATTCTTTATCTTTTTATATTTAGAGAACTTCAATGTATATTTTAAATTTACTTTAGAAGAGTAAAAAAGTTCTGTAAAATGATAGATTAAAACAAATAATAAATATTTTTTTTATTTTATTTTCTTTTAATTCATTATTACAACTAAAATCAATAATAATTGTTATTATAAAACATGAATTATAAAATTTCCATATTTTAAATATTTATCAAAAATCAAATTATAAATCTAATAAAAAAACTTTAAATAATAAATTAATAAATTACTTTCCATATGAAATTTTAACAAAAAAAGTCAAAATATTTGATAAAGAAAAACTATGAATTTCTTTTGCCAAATTCATCGTTGAAATAGATAATGATAAAAGCGATATCAGTTAATAAGGTTTCATTAGTTATTTATTATAATTTCCTAAATAAGTTAAGGAAAAAGATACTAAAATCTCTAATATTCTTTTATATATAAAACTATTCCAAGAAAACTCTTCAAATAAATAACTAAATAAAAAACTTTAAAGAAGTTTTATAAACAATAAAATCGAGTATTTTCTTTTATTAAAAATATTGTTATTTATAGAATATACAAAAATTGGTATTCCAGAGAAAAGCTCTCAAATTTTACTTGAATAGTAATTAATGTAAATTTGATCTTTTTTATAACATTTGAAATATATTTGTATTAAAACTAACAAAATTAATAACTAATATAAATAGTTGTTTTTTATCATTAATAATTTACTCATTATATTTTTTAATTTTATTTATTTTTAGGGCTTTAAGCAGTAAATGAATTATCAGAATTTATACCACTTAATTCTGGGTAATCTACCATGTAACTCTCTTTTAACTGATTTATATATTTTGGATCTCTTTTGAGCTAGTCTTTTCTACCTTACTAACTATGACCACTACGAAAGGATACTTAGGAAACAACATTTTCTAATTCTGGCTCAACGACCTATAATTTCTGTTTTTAACAATAAAATGAATTATCTTATTATTATTTTAATGAAATTACAATAAAAATTATCTAAACAATGCAAATTGCGACTAATACATAAAAAACAATTTTCATTGGATGTATTTTTGAATCTCTGGGTATTAATTATAGACTAATATATTAATAATAATTAGCCTTATTTTATATCTAAATACATATTAGTCTTTAATAGTTAACTTTACCAAAATTAAAATTGTTTTATTACAAATTTAACTAATCAAAATCTGTCAAAAGGTTCTATTTAAAGTTAGTTGTTTTTTTATCTATAGACTAAACATCTATAAAATCAACTATAGGAAAAATAATATTAAATTTATTAGTATTATACTCAATATATAAAATATGAATTTCTTCTGGTTACAATAGTATTTAATATTATGAAATACTTGTTTCTTTGGATTAAAAACTTATAAATGACACTTTTCTTATCATTAAATTAAATTTCTAAATGAATATTAATATAATTTAGAAATTTCTCATTTATAATTAAATTATTAATGGATATTTATCGCAATAATTTTTATTGTGATGTTTTTATCTTCAGAAAATTTTTATAAAACTGATACTTCCGAATATGATATTTATCCATAATAAAATATAGTAAAAATTTAGTCTTTTTAACTTGACAAAATAAAACCTTATATTCTTTACATTATATGTGTTAGTCCTATTGGAAATTCCTTATAATAGAATTAATTATATAAAGAATCTTATATATTATTTTATTATTCATAATCTTTATATTCTGATTATATTTTCTAAATATCTGAGATTATTTTCATTCCAAAATTAATAAATAAAATATCTGTTATTTGTTCTAAATGCTTATCAATAAAGTTATTTCTATAAACATATAAATTTCTTAAAATATTTAAACATTTATCATAATCATCACAAATACTAAAATAGGCCAATAAAATATCAAGAAATTGCTTAATATCGTCTAAATTTTTAATTAATTAAAATATAGATCTATACTATTAGTTCTCAAAAGTATAAAATTATTTTTTGATTT
>JACCDV010031292.1_pt1 | contig 20809 bp, 18 predicted proteins | sample 7446131 | NCBI WGS metagenome assembly JACCDV01 (sample SAMN15323448, study PRJNA562643) | freshwater metagenome | isolation source: river surface water | place: USA:Blue River Watershed | collected 2017-08-17 | reverse complement strand
GTTATTTATGATGCTAAATACGGTGAGTTATTGGGCGCGCACATGATCGGTTACAACGTAACGGAATTGATCGCTGAAGCGGTAGTAGTTCGCAAGTTAGAAAGCACTGCTTACGAGATTATGAAAACGGTTCACCCTCACCCGACGATGTCAGAGGCCTTCAAAGGCGCGACAGAAGCGGCATATGGAGAAGCGGTAGATTTATAAGGCTTTATTGTCCAAATTAAGGGGAGCTCGAAAGGCTCCCCTTTTTATTTAGTTCAATTTCACCTGAACACTTTTATAAGCAATCCTGCTCTTAGGATCATGTGCCTGAATGGCGATGGTTCCCGGTTGAATACGTCTGCCCTCCGTTTTACCAGCTGGCTCTACAAAATCGACTACCGTTCTTCCGTTGATTTTCGTCGTAATGTGATTCCCTTCCACCTTTACATACAATTCAAACCACTCCTCATCATGCACTAATTTTTCCGCTGTATCCACAATGCCGTACAGGCTGGCTGTTCTACGCCAATCTGTATGTGAATTATTGACTTGTATTTCATAGCCCTGAGAAGGCCAGTTGTTTTCTAAGAAGGCTGTACAAACATATAAGCCTGAGTTTGCTCCTGGGTAGGTTTTTACAAGGGCTTTCACTTCAAAGTTTGTGAAGGAATGATTTCCAACCGGTCCGTCATAGAAAAGGTGTCCCCGGGGGCCAGCGACAAGTAGTTCTCCGTCTTTTATCTGAAAGGAGTTCGGATTTTCGCTGATTTTCCAGCCAGATAAATCGCGACCATTTAATAATTCAACCCATTGGGCATGGGCGGAGAAGTTTAAGAGTAGGAGAAAGAGAAGAAGGTTTTTCATGTTAGCTGATAGGTTTAGACTATAAATGTAGGAGAAAATTAACTTATTGCAAATTCAATTAAAGGTTTGATATCCCCTTTTGATGCCATAATAATAGCTTCTAAATATTTTGCCCTCACATCTCCTTTTAAAGATTTACCCCAAGAAAATCGAGGTAAATTAAATTGATATCTCATCACTAAATCTGCCATTAACCGTGCGTGCCTCCCATTCCCATTAGAAAAACAATGGATAGTTACTAATCGAAATTTAAATCGAACAGCGATTTCAATGGGAGAATAGGTGGAGTTCAGAATCCAATACTGAACATCCGTTAATAGCAAATGTAATTCTGTCGGTATTAAATACCATTTTAGGCCAATATTAGTATCTGTTTTTCGGTATTCTCCCGCCCACTTCCAGACTTGGCCAAACATTCTTTTATGCAAACGGCGAATAAAAGATTCAGTAAGCAAATTAGAAATGGAGCGTTTGGTTAACAACCAGCGCAGCGCTTCGTTAATGTTTGCCTGTTCTAAAGAATTTATTTGTGCCAAACTACTAACCATAGGAATCCGTAAACCCGAAATCTGTTCCGGGTCTACAGGGGTTTGGCCAAAATCAAATTCATCTAATCCCACAAGCTGCTTAGTTTCTGATTTCGAATTTCAGTAATTAAACGATCATATTCACGAGACTTATTTTTATTATCAGCTTCTTGATTTTCTAATAGCATAGCTTGATTCGAACGTTCCATTAATTCTTTAGCTTTCAACTCAGCACGGAATTGTAATAAATCATCCAGCGAGTCTTGTTTCGGTTTAAAATAATAGACTAAATCCATTTCCATAGCATTCGCAATTTTACGTAAACTTGCAAGTGTAATAGCCTCATCTACCTCTCTCATCTCGAAGTTTTTCGCAGCAGGCACACTGAATCCCAAGCGTTTAGCTAATTGCTTTAATGTCATACCAATGGCTGTTCTAGAGGAGCGAATCCAACCCTGTGGAATGCGATCAAATCGCTGACCATTTACATATTGACGAATTTGATCATCCAACTGATGTACGGATAGATGTTTCATAATTTAACTTTTAGGTTAATTAAATTTATGTAAAAATAAACTTAAAAGTTAAATAAAATAGAATTATAGATGAGTAAAATATTCAAATTGCACATTAGGTTGTGTAAATATTCATTAATAATTGAGTATTTAGGAAAAACATATGTCATTCAACTCTTAAAACTCGGGAGTGACAGCTTCACTCCGTTGCGCTGTCAGCCCGCAGGGCATCTAGCACAAAGCCTGCTACTTATACTTAACGTTCGGGAGTGACAGCTCCACTCCGTTGCGCTGTCAGCCCACAGGGCATCCAGCACAAAGCCTACAGCATTCGCTTCGCGAATCCTATTCTTTTTTCATATGGGGCCGATTAACTACGCGAGCGCATATTCGGCCCCATATGAAAAAAGCCTCCCAGCTAACGCTGGGAGGCTTTGTAGAGGGGAAGGGATTCGAACCCTCGGTAAGCTTGAGACCTACACACGCTTTCCAAGCGTGCTCCTTAAACCACTCGGACACCCCTCTATAAGCGCCCGTGGGGTTGCAAAAATAGTAATTTATTTCGACGAATCGAAAAAGGAATCAATATCCTTCTTGAATTGGATCAATGATGGTTTATGGATATAGTACATGTGGCCTGATTCGTAGTACTTGATGTCTACGCGGGAGCGTTGCTCCGGGCGTAAGAACATGTGCTCGATGTCGTAGACCGCCGTGAAATACGGGGTTGCGAAATCATAGTAGCCGCAGCCGAGGTAAACTTTGAGGTTCGGGTTTTTGGCCATTGCATCACGAAGACTCTCTGCCACGTTTAAGTATTTGTTCTGAACGTTTTTGTATGACCAAGGATAAACTTCGCCGAAGACGTTATATCCTTTCTCTTCTGTGAACTTCAACTCTCTTGATAAATAGTCGTTGATGGTGGCCGTGAATGGTCCGTCAATGTTAGCGAAGGATGGATCGAAATCGACATATTCGCCGGCGTCATCTAGGTTACGACCGGTGAAACGAGCGTCTAAACGACCTACAGAAAGTCCATCCGAGCGGCGTAAAGCTTTGTAAAAACGGTTCTCCTCTACGCGTAAGTTAGCTTGAAGGCAAAGCTCTTTGGAAAGTCCTGTGTAGTAAGCCATTTTTTCAGCGATGGCTGATTTCTCTGCCTCAGACATCCAGCCGCCTTTGATTAAGGCGGTGGCATATGGTCCGATGGCCCATTGCTCGGATTCCTTTAATACGTCTGCGATGGGTCTTGCTAGTAAAGCGGGAGCTAATTTCTTGTGGTACCAGGCTGCTGCTGTATACGAAGGAATGTATAGAGCGCGAGGTAGATCATTTCCGACGTTATAATCATTTGTCCCAAAATTCAAGACAGCAGAGATTAAAATCACTCCGTTAATGTAGATGCGGTGCTCGTCTTGCAAGAATTTCGATAATCCAGCGGCACGTGTAGTTCCGTAGCTTTCGCCCGCTAGGAATTTAGGCGAGGCCCAGCGATCGTAGCGACCTAGGAAGTTGCGCACGAAATCGCCTACGGATTTGATATCTTCTACGTAGCCATGGTATTTGCTAGCAGGTTCGCCCACGGCGCGGGAATAGCCGGTGGAAACTGGGTCGATGAAGACTAAATCCGTCTTGTCTAACCAAGAGAATTCGTTTGGTATGTAGGAATAAGGTGCGGCGGTCGCTGTGCCGTCGTCCTTTAAAACAACGCGTTTAGGGCCTACGCCACCCATGTGCAACCATAAAGAGGCAGATCCTGGGCCACCGTTGAAGGTGAAAGTGACTGGGCGCTTGGCACCGTCCTCGTCGTCTTTAGAATAGTAGGTGAAGAAGATTTTGGCCAAAACCTTACCCGTATCTGCCTTCATATGCATATAACCGGTAGTCGCCGTGTAATTAATCACCTTACCGGCGATCGTAATAGCGTGTTTCGTCTTAACTACCTGCACGCCAGCCGGGTCTTTACCGATTTGTGCATTCAGTGAAAGTGTTAAAACACTAAATAAGAGAGTCAATATTTTTTTCATAGTTCAAAGATTTTGAAAACGAATATAAAAAATCTTTGGCAATAAAAGGTATTTTCGTAGATTTGCACCTACTCTATATATTATATAGACTTTATAAACTTATCAAGAATAAATTATGCAAAGTTTCCGCTCTGAGATAGAAAACCCGGTTGTAGAAAAAGACATCCTAGATTTAGCGAAGAAAATCGCTCAATTCAAGGCTGGCGAAATACACGAGGAGAAATTCAGAAGTCTTCGTCTCGCACGCGGTGTCTATGGACAACGCCAGCAGGGGGTACAAATGATTCGCATAAAATTACCCTATGGCAAGATTCAATTCCACCAATGGAAGCGAATTTCGGACATTTCAGACGAGTACTCGACCGGAAACCTGCATTTGACTACCCGCCAAGATATCCAGATTCACTATGTGTCGCTGGACCGCACGCCGGAACTTTGGGCAAAATTAGAACAGGACGATATTACCTTACGCGAAGCCTGCGGAAACACGGTGCGTAACATTACCGCCTCCCCTACTTCCGGAATAGACCCGAAAGAATTATTCGATGTAAGTCCACATGCGGATGCGGCATTCCGCTACTTTTTGCGTAACCCGATCTGTCAGGAGATGGGGCGTAAAATCAAGATTTCTTTTTCGAACACTGATGAAGATACGTCCTTAGCCTATTTACATGATATGGGTTTTATTCCCAAAATCGTGGACGGTACTCGCGGTTTTAAAGTAGTCGTAGGTGGTGGCTTAGGCGCCCAACCGATGCTCGCTCATGTAGCCCACGAATTCCTGGCTGAAAACGAAGTAATCCCGTTCATCGAGTCTGTTTTGCGTGTTTTCGATCGCCATGGCGAACGTAATTCCCGCCACAAGGCACGTATGAAATTCTTAATCCAAAAGATCGGTTTCGAGGCTTTCATGGATTTAGTGAAGGCAGAGACGAAAGCTTTGAAAAATCATTCTTTTGAGATTCCATCGGCCTCAGCCTGGGATGTTACGCCGCCTACGTTAGTTGCCTCGGTGGCAACTCCTACCGCTGAAGCATACGCGACTTGGTTAGCGACCAATACCTTCGAACAAAAGCAAAAAGGATTCCACGCCGTGTATGTACGCATCCTAAATGGTAATATTTCAAGCACTACCTCTCGTTCTTTAATCGACGCATTAACCGGATACATCGGAGATGATATTCGCATCACCATTAATCAGGGTTTGATGCTAAAATATGTGCCAGCTGCGAATTTGGCCTACGTCTACTCCGTATTAGACGCACACGGATTAGCGGCACCTGGAGCTAATTCCATCGCGAACATCACGGCCTGCCCGGGAACGGACACCTGTAATTTAGCGATCTCGGATTCTACGAATATCACGTCCAAATTAGAGGCGGTCATCAGCGAAGAATTCCCATCCTTGATCCACGACAGCGCGATGAAGATCAAAATTTCCGGTTGCATGAACGCCTGTGGACAACACAGTATGGCATCGATTGGATTCCACGGATCATCTCTAAAGGCCGCAGACAAACGCGTTTTACCTGCCTTACAAGTCTTATTAGGCGGCGCGACATTAGGAAACGGCGAAGGAAAAATTGCAGATAAAGTAATCAAAGTTCCTTCTAAAAGAGGTCCGCAGGTATTGCGCACGCTATTGAATAACTACGAAGAAAACGCGCAGGCTAACGAGTATTTCCACAGCTACTATGATCGCCAAGGAGAGAAATATTTCTACGATCTATTAAAACCCATTGCTGATTTGAGCACTCTAGTAAACGATGACTTCATCGATTGGGGTGCTTCAGAAAACTTCGCCACCGAAATCGGCGTGGGGGAATGCGCAGGTGTAGTGATCGACTTAGTGGCCACCTTATTGTTCGAATCAGACGAAAAATATGAATGGACAGCAGCCGCTTTAGAAGACAAACGCTATGCGGATGCCATCTACCATGCCTACAGCGTCTTCATTTCTGCCGCGAAAGCATTGCTTCTAGATAAGTCTATTTCTGTACCTACACAGAATTCCGTAATCACTAAGTTCGATGAAAACTTTGTGGCGACAGGCGACTTTATACTAGATGCCCCCACATTTGCTGAATTAGTATTACAGATTAATCAAAACGAGCCCTCCGCGGAGTTTGCATCTCGCTATACCGCTCAAGCTTATGCCTTTTTACAATCCGCCAAAGTAGCCCGCTCTTAATCGTATGAAAAATTTAAGCCATTTCAGATCTTTAGAACCTCACCCGAAATTAACGGTGGTGGGCGCTGGCCCCGGTGATCCAGAATTGATTACCCTGAAGGCCATTAAAGCCATCACGTCTGCGCAAGCGGTTTTATACGATGCATTAATAGACCAAACCTTATTAGAACATTGTTCCCCTAGCTGCGAGCAGATTTATGTAGGCAAGCGCGCAGGCTCCAGCCACTCTCAGGAGGCAATTAACACTTTAATCGTGGAAAAAGCCTATGCTTTAGGACACGTGGTTCGATTAAAAGGCGGCGATCCGTTTGTATTCGGGCGTGGCCAAGAGGAAATCGAATACGCCCGTGGATTCGGTTTATTAACGGATTATGTTCCCGGTATCTCCTCGTCTTATGCCGCTCCGGGTGCAGCTGAAATTCCCTTAACGGTTCGTGGGGTGAACGAAAGTTTTTGGGTAATGACAGGGACTAAATCAGATGGTTCGTTGACTTCAGATCTTGCCTTGGGTTTGCAATCGTCTGCTACACTAGTGATCTTGATGGGGATGAATAAATTAGATGAAATCTCCCGTTTATGCCAGCAATATGGCAAAGGTGATATCTCCGCTGCGATTATCCAAAACGGCACGATGAAAAACCAGCGAATCGGCGTATCTTCAGCTGCTGAATTAGCCTCCATGGCTTCCAAAGAGGGCTTGACTAATCCTGCAGTGATTGTCATCGGCGAGGTGGTACGTCACGCGAAGCCGGAAATTTGGCAACAAATAACAAAAATGAGCAAAGAAAATGAGCAATAGAATTAACATCTCCAGCGGTTCCACTTTCGAAGATACCTTCGGTTATTGCCGAGCCGTAAAAACAGGGAATCTGATAGAAGTATCAGGAACTGTTGCCTTAATTGACGGCGAAAAAGTAACGGCTGACGATTTATACGCCCAAACCTACAATATCATCGAACGCATCGCGGTCGTTTTAGAGCAAGCAGGTTCCTCTCTAAATGACGTAGTTCGTACCCGTATTTTCACGACGGATATGTCTAAAAATGGAGACATCGCACGCGCTCATTCGCACTTCTTTAGCAACATTAAGCCTACAACGGGGATTTATGAAATTTCCGCTTTAATCGCTCCACAGTACAAAGTGGAAATTGAATTTACGGCTTGGGTGGGGTAATTTTCACTAGAAGCAGAAAAAAAGCCCCGAATTTTCGTTCGGGGCTTTTTTTATATTTTTGAGGCTTCCCTCTTCAGCAGTTCCACATCAATCGGAACTACTCCCAATGATTCACAGACTAATCCTCCACCTAAATTTGCGAGCTCTGCAATTTGCTTCGCAGAACCGCCAGCGGCTACTGCGCAAGCAGCAATGGAAATAACGGTATCTCCGGCTCCAGAAACATCGGCAATTTGGCGAATGTGTGCGGGAATTTGAATTTGGTCAGCTGCATAATCCATATACACACCGCGTTCTGACATCGTCACAAACAGACCCGTGAAGGATTGCGCTGCTTTGAAATCGGCTACGGTTTTAGCAATATTCTCCGGTCTAGTGGCTGAAGTATCTAAACCTAAACCATCCCTTAATTCGTGTAAATTTGGCTTGAATAAGGTAGCACCGCTGTAGGCAAAAAAGTTCTTCTTCTTGGGGTCAACAACCGTTGGGATTTGGTGCGCCTTCGCCAGAGAAATAATTTCTTGAATCAAGCCCTGACTTAAAACGCCTTTGTCATAATCTTCAAAAAGTATCACATCGACTTCCGGTAACCAAGCTTTCACTTGCGCCAATAAGGCTTGATAAGAAGCCGCTGAAATAGGTACCTCGGTCTCCGAATCCACCCGAATCAATTGTTGAGATCCGGCAATCACACGTTCTTTTACCGTGGTAGGACGACCTTTTTCTACAATTATGCCTGCCGTTGATAATCCCGATTCTTCTAAAATTCCTTGCAAAGTCTCGCCTGTGGAATCATCTCCAATAACCGAGCAAACATAGGGTTTAGCACCAAGGCTTGCGATGTTCAATACCACGTTACCAGCGCCGCCTAAGCGCGATTCGCGCTTGATCACATTCACTACGGGAACAGGCGCTTCCGGCGAAATGCGATTCACCTTTCCCCAGGTGTAGGCATCCACCATTAAATCACCTATCACCAGTACGCGTAGGTCTGAAAATTTCTCAATCAGAGTTGATAATTGACTCATTTGTATCCTCCTATTTTAGCCTCCAATAGTCGTCATCGATTCCGTAATGACTCCTTTTCGTTTATTTTCTGCTTCAAATCCATCCAACGGACGCGATTTAAACAATGTCAAAAATTGTGCTTTCACCTCCTCATCACTCACTTCGCTACGAAGATACGGCTTCATATCAAAAACGCCATCATCATAGAGGCAAGTCTTGACTTGACCTTTGGCAGTTAAGCGAATGCGGTTACAGCTTCCGCAAAACGTACGTGTAAAGGCTGCGATGATTCCCACATTGCCCTTAAATCCAGGGATTTCATAGGTATTTGCTGTTTCACCGAACAGAAAGGGTCTCGCTTTTAAGTCAGGAAATTGGGAGCGAATACGCTCTAAAATACGGGCGTGATCCCAAAATAATTTTTCTTCCACTAATCCCGAACCATTGAATGGCATCTCTTCGATGAATCTTACTGAAACTTTGTGCGCGCGTGCGAACTCTGTCAAGGCAATAATATCCTCTTCGTTTTTGTCCTGCATCACCACTGCATTAATCTTGACTTGGAAACCAGCATCGATTAAGCGGATTAGGTTAGCGTATACTTTGGCAAAATCATCCCGTCGCGTTATCTGCTGAAAGCGATCTCGATCGAGCGAATCTAGACTCAAATTGATGTGACGCACACCCAGCTTGTGTAAGGATTCGATGTAATCCCCCACAAAAACGCCATTGGTCGTCAAGCAGATTTCGAGATCACGCAAACTGGCTAATTTCGTCAAAAAATCGAGAAGTCCATTCCGAACAAAAGGTTCTCCACCGGTGATGCGAACCTTTTTAATCCCCATTTCATGCAAAATGCGGGTCAACCGAAACATCTCCTCCCAACTCAACAACTCGCGCTCCGGCATATAGTTAATCCCCTCCGCCGGCATGCAATAGGTGCAGCGCAGATTGCAACGATCCGTCACCGCGAGACGTAAATACGTCAATTCGCGGCCGTGATTATCTAAAAGCTGAGGATTATCCAATATATTTGTTCACTAGTTACCAAAGGTACAAAAAACGATGTCAACCTACCACATCTTGCTGTTCGGTATTTGCCGGGATTTATTAAAATCATCCTCCATCTCGATCGAAAAAGAGGGCTCAGTGACCGTGGAGGAAATGTTACATACCTTGCGTTCGATGCATCCGGCTTTGGAAAATCTACCCTCGTTGCGACTTGCAGCAGAACATCGCTTCCCTGAACCTGATTTTATCCTATTAGAATCGATGGAAATTGCCTTAATTCCACCTGTGAGTGGTGGATAATCCGTATATTTGTCCCTAAATCTATATAAAGTATATGGGATTAAATCTCCTGTTTCTTGGAGTACTCTTGTTGCCTTGGGCATCCGCGCTTTTGGTGGCTCTTTTTCCCAAACCCCTTTTTTCGATTTCCCTCTCGGCTATTTTTAGCCTTTTAGCTATCTCTTTCTTATTTACGTCGACCGTTAATTTCAAAATCACCTACACTTGGTTTAGTCTAGGTAATCAAGAAATGAATGCCAGTTTTTGGGCGAATACCTCGGCGCAACTCGTATTGGGTTTAGTGGCTTTAGTTTCGTTTTGTGTACAGCTGTTTTCGAAATCTTATTTGAAAGAAGACCCATCGATTGGCCGTTATTATATCTATTTACACCTATTCGTGGGTGCGATGACGCTTTTAGTCCTAACGGATTCTATTCTTCTTTTCTATGGGGCTTGGGAATTAGTGGGAGCGTGTTCGTATTTGTTGATTAGTTTTTGGCATCAAAAATCGGCGGCTACACAAGCGGCTAAAAAAGCCTTTTTGATTAATCGATTCGGAGATATTGCCTTATTGTTTGGCTTAATTGCTCTCGGTTTGCATTTCAATACGTGGCAGTTTTCAGCGATGCATGGCATCGCGCCTACCCTCATTGGAATCGCCATTATCACCGGAGGTATTGCAAAATCTGCGCAATTCCCCTTCATGTCTTGGTTACCTGATGCGATGGAAGGACCTACACCAGCCTCAGCTTTGATTCACGCGGCGACGATGGTGGCAGCAGGTGTATTTGTAGGAGTCCGCGTATATGATATAACAAGTCCGGAGACCCATCTTTATATGGGGATCATCGGTGCGATTTCGTTTATATCAGGAGCTATTTTCGCTATTTTCCAAAACGACATCAAAAAAACACTCGCCTATTCCACCATCTCCCAGCTAGGTTTAATGTGGATGGCCATGGGTTCGGATGCATCTCTATTCCATTTATTAACCCACGGTATTTTCAAAGCAGGCCTCTTTTTAGCGGCCGGCGCTGTCATTCATACGGTACATTCCCAAAGCATAAACGACATGGGCGGCCTGCGCAAGAGAGCCCCGCTAGCAGCTTTGGCCTATCTGATTTTTGGTGCCGGATTAATGGGATTACCATTAACAGGTGGATTTTTTAGCAAGGAGAATATCGCTGGATATTTGTTCGCAAATGAACAATTTGAGCTCCTAGGCGTTCTGGGCGTGGGCATGGTGTTAACAAGTTTCTACATCAGTCGTCAATTTTATTTGATTTTCATGGGGCTAGTAAAAGAGGGTTCTGCTGAAAAAGATTATTCCCTTTCTATTCCCATCTGGATCTTACTTGTTGCCAGTTTGTTTATCTGGCTTTCCCTCCATCCATTTGATATGCGCGGCTTCGCATTCCTTACGATGTACCATGCGCCCTCGTTTTGGTTATACATCTCAGCCGCGACTTGGGTACTAGGAATTGCCGGAGCGTTTCTTACCAGGAAGTGGATTCCTGCTGTTAATTACCAGTTTTTGCCTGGCTTTTGGCCCTCCTTATTCCGCTTAATTCGCTGGAAGAGTAGATTAGGGCTGGTTTTCGAAACGCAATTCATCGATCGTTTCGTGAACGGAATCGCGACCTTGCAAGTAATCATTGCCCACTTACTAGCCTGGGTAGACCGTCACCTGGTAGATGGAATTTTAGTAGGAGGAAGCTCCAGCCTAAGTGTAGGTACTGGAAAAATTTTAAGTCGCTGGCAATCAGCCAAAGTCCAAAGCTATTGGACTATGATTATTGTGACATTTGCCCTATTTTTACTTTACGCGCTATTTATTAAATGACGAATTTACCCCTATTATCGCTTTTGATTGGATTGCCCCTGCTAGGCGCTTTGGTGCTTGGACTAGGTCAATTAAAAGAGCAAGCAAGAAATATAGCTATTGGCCTTTCGACGCTGCAATTAGCGCTTTTGGGCTATATCTATAGCGCATTTGATAAAACCTCCGGCTTATTTCAATTCAACGAAACACATCATTGGTTCTCGATTTCACTCGGATCGATGGGGCAATTTATGTCAAAATATACGCTCGGAATCGATGGATTAAGTATTTCCCTACTTCTTTTAACGGGGTTAATTACCTGGGTGGCGCTTTGGAACTCGACTGAAATAAAGGAAAAAATAGGCGGTTACTATGCCTTAGTCTTGCTACTGAACGCCTCGATTATGGGTTGTTTTATGGCCAAAGACCTATTCCTCTTCTACGTCTTCTTCGAATTTATGTTACTCCCTATGTATTTCTTGATCGGAATTTGGGGTGGACCACGCAGAAACTATGCTTCTTTGAAATTCTTTCTTTACACACTAGTAGGATCCCTTTTGATCCTGATTGTGATGTTAGGAATGGGCATAGCTTACGTAGATCCTTACGAAACGGCTTTGTTAAATGGCCTAATTCGCCCGGAACAAGACTTCAATGTAGAGGCGCTGAAAACGGTACAGCAACTGATTCAGTCACAAGAATTAGCCACCTCTTCTTTAGTGCATAGCTTCGATATACAGGCTTTATCGGATTTAAAAAATTGCCAAATCACCAGCATTCTTCACATCAGTTCCGGCTGGCAATTAGCAGGAATGAGCGCTCGGGAGTGGGGATTTTGGCTATTATTCATCGGATTCGCTATCAAATTACCGATGGTTCCTTTGCACACCTGGCTACCCGATGCCCACGTGGAAGCACCTACTCCAATCTCCGTTTTATTAGCTGGGGTTTTATTGAAAATTGGTGCCTATGGCTGGCTACGAATTACCATTCCCTTTTTCCAAATAGAGGCCTTAATGGCGGCTAACATTTTAGCTGGATTAGGTGCCCTATCCATCATTTATGGCGCTTATAACGCCTTAGCGATGACGGATTTAAAGAAACTAGTAGCCTATTCGTCTGTTTCCCATATGGGATTTGTCTTACTCGGAATCGCAGCCTTTACGGCAGAAGGATGGCAAGGAGCCATCTTCCAAACGATCTCCCACGGAGTTTTATCCGCCTTACTTTTTTTAATCGTAGGCGTCTTGTATTCTCGAACCGGCAACCGCGAAATCGACTCCTACTCCGGCCTATTGACCTTGATGCCACGCTTCACAGTCATCTCCGGAATCGCGATTTTTGCCTCCTTAGGCCTTCCCGGATTCTCCGGATTTATCGGAGAATTCTTCAGCTTATTAGGCGCCTTCAGCAGCCCGTTTGTACATCCAGTGATTGCTGTTTTCGGGGCTTTGGGACTATTATTAGGCGCTGGATATTTATTATGGACCTTCCAAAAAATCTACCTGGGAAAACACTACCAGAAAAATGCGGACTGGTCTTTACCCGATTTGAATAAATTAGAATTACTTAGCCTTTTTGGTCTAGGAATTATCAGTATATTGCTAGGCGTTTACCCGGGCTTATTATTCGAGCTCAGTGAAAAATTCGTCACCGGATTACTAAAATAAACCTATTAAAATTTAAACCTATGGAAAACAAATTCAGCCGGAGAGACATCCTAAAAAGTTCTGCCGGATTCGCTGGCCTTGGTATGATGGGCCACCGTTTCCAAGAAGCAGACATTCAAGCGGGCCTCGACCTGAAAGGGAAAGTAAATCACTCAGCTTGTCGCTGGTGCTATAATGATATTCCGTTTGAGGAATTAGTCCTAAATGCAAAAAAAATCGGCTTACAGTCCATCGAATTAACAGGTCCTGCTGAATGGGAAATCCTGAAAAAACACGACATGACAGCGGCCATCGGCTGGGGAAAATACCCAGACGGCATGAACATCCCGAATTTCTTTAACCGAACAAAAAATCACGATGCATTAGTCGGATTCTACGAAGATATTATCCCAAAAGCTGCGAAAGCCGGCGTAAAAAATATCATCACCTTCTCTGGAAACAGAGACGGAATGAGCGATGAAGACGGTCTAATCAATTGCAAAAAGGGCTTACAGCGCATCATGAAAACCGCTGAACGCTACGATGTGACGATCTCGATGGAGTTATTGAATTCCAAAGTAAATCACAAAGACTACCAAGCCGACACGACCGAATGGGGCGCTGCCCTATGTGAAATGGTAGGTTCCGATAAATTTAAATTGCTATACGATATCTACCACATGCAAATCATGGAAGGGGACGTAATCGCAACCATCAAAAAATACCACCAATACATCTCTCACTACCATACAGGTGGTGTTCCAGGCCGTAACGAGATCGATGAGACGCAAGAATTAAACTATGCGGCTATCATTCGGGCCATCTACGATACGGGCTATAAAGGCTTCATCGGACAGGAATTTATTCCAGCCCGTAAAGACAAAATGGCGTCCTTAGAGCAAGCGGTAAAAATCTGCGATATCTAAGAATACCAAGAGCTTGATTAAAACGCAAACTACTCATTCGGAGTGGTTTGCGTTTTTTATTTATCAGCCTATTGATAATCGATTTTCTTGCCTAGTTCCACTGCGTTTTTCACTCCAATTTTAGGAAATGAAAACGCTCTTTTTTCTCCTTCTATCTTTTTTGTCCATCGCACAATGTGCGAGCATCAGCACGCAACCCCTCCGTCAAATTAGCTGCGAAGGGGACTCCATTCGACTAGTGGTTGTTAGTTCAGGCGGCACCTTCCAATGGGAAAAGCGCAGACCTACAGACACAAAGTTCACGAGCATCACAAACGCGCGCGCCACCCGATATACTTTTCTTTCCGGTGGAGCCACTCATCCCTCAGGATCTTTTTACCGCTTAAAAATCACCACCAGTAAATGCATTATTTACTCCGATTCCGTACTCATCACAGTAAGGAAAGCACCTGTCATTTCGAGCTTGACCGTTTGTGAAAAGGCGTTTGTACCCCTTTCCTCTGCGTATTCTTGGACACTTAATCGTAATCCCGTCGATTCTCTTATTGCGGTCCCCTCCCTCCATGGCGCTAAACTAAAGGCATTCGCCCGGCATCTCACTTTTCCTACAGGTTCCTGCATTCTAGCCTCGAATGAAGTCACTTTGACCGTCACTTCCCTTCCTGCTGCACCTACGCACGCTGTAAAGTTTGTCAAAGCCTGTGTAGGACTCCCTTTTTCAATTAATGCCACCGGCTGCTCCCCTTCCATTACCCAGTGGTATAGCGACAAAGGCACAAAACTGAGTGAGGGTAGTCGTTTGCCCCTACAAGCTACTGACAGTTCTTTTTATCAGGCATCTTGCATTAAATCAGGTTGCGAAGGGCCTTTATCCACTGGGGTTAAAACAGCCCTTTTCCCCATTCCTTTACCCCCTCTAAATACCTCTGCTGCTTACTTTTGTTCTGATGTAGTCATTTCCTTTCAAGCCAGTGGAGGACTAAACAATAGCTGGTATGAATCAGAACTAGCTAAATCGAGCGTTAGTACAGCCACGACTTTAGTCTTAAAAGCAATTCCAAATCAGAATCAAGCAGATTCCTTACTCGTCCGTTTCGCGTCCGTTAAAATAAATGATTGCGAAAGCACACGCACTCCCATTACCATTCGAATAAAACCTCGCCTAAAACTTCAATCGCTTCTGCCTTTTTCATTAACCGGTGAAAAAACGCTGGTGGTAGGTGAGTATTCTGTCGCACAAGGATCCCCACCCTTTCGCATCACCTATTCTTCTACCGCGAAAAGTCCACTGGGTCCCTTTAGCGCCAGTGGCTACTTAGTCCGAGCCGTAGTTGATTCACTCGGCTGTAGTACAAAAGATTCTACCCTGGTTAATTATTTACGAAATGGCCCCATCATTCACCACCTAAGCGCACGCACAGAAACAAATTGCCTGATGAACAACTACCGCATTCGGATCAGTGGTTGCCCGCTGAAAACCTCTGCTTTAGGAGTTTTAAAACGCTTTGAATCCGCGTCTGCAGATTTTATCCTTTCCGGAGGACGATATACCTTCCTCTGTAATGATGGAGAAACGGATACGATTGTAATTGATTTGCCCGTTTTAAAGCAACCAAATTATGTTCTTCGCAAATCCTTTACGGGACCCATTTGCGACGCGGACAGTAGCTCATTGAGTATCTCCATTGACCCTACAGTCCAATTTATTGGCTGGGAAAAAGAAGGCCATCTCTTTTCTGAAGAAAAAACAATCACAGGTTTAGTACCTGCCGGGGAATATGTAAGTGTTATGAAAGAAAACGGATGCTTTTATCGTTCTGAAAAAATACACTTAGAGAGACGTCCTAATCCTTTTGCCCCTCACTTAGAAAAAAGCGGATCCTATTTTGTGAAGACGCAATCTCTGGGCATACTTGAGTGGCTGATTGACCAAAACCGATCCTCCGACACCGCCTCATTTCGTAAGATCACGCTTGGTCGTGAATTCTATGTTCGGGCAAAATGGATGTATAAAAGCCTAGCTTGCTTTTCGGCTTATTCCAATGTCATTTATATAGACAGTCCACCGACTTATGAATTTTCTCTCTATCCGAATCCAAACCAAGGAATTCTTTCCATCGAAATTGCCTATGAAATAACGGTCGCACAAATCTACTTATTCGACCTGAAAGGGAAATTACTAGACTCGACAGAAATAAAAAATTCCAGCAGAAGGATGGATTGGAACATATCCCGTTTCCCTGCTGGAATGTATGTACTTAGACTAATCTCTGATGGAATTAGTCAAGAAAAAACTATTCGTAAATCCCTTTAGCTATTTTTTCAGAAATTGATTTAGGAGCTAACCAAGCTAGGAAAGCCCCTAGCTTATTGATGAAGCCCGTAATTACTTCTTGTTTTTTTGCAAACATGCCATCCACAGCCATTTTTGCTACAACGGCTGGCGTCATGGTAATCTTCTCTGCCGCTTTACTCGCTTTTGCTGGCAAGTTCGCGCGTTCATTGAAGTTCGTGGTAGTAGCGCCTGGACTCACGGATGTAACGGAAATTCCTTTGTCCTTCCACTCATGAAATAGTCCACGGGAGAAGTTCAAAACAAATACCTTAGACGCCGCGTATACACTCATCAGTGGAATCGCTTGATACGCCGTTGAACTCGCAATATTTAAAACATAGGCCTGTCCTTTTCCTGAAAGCATCGGATAGAAACGGTAACATGATTCCACCAAGGCATTCATATTAACCTGCATCATTTTCTGGGTTTCTTCGAAGGAATATTTTTCAAATTCTCCCACTAAACCATAGCCAGCGTTGTTGACTAAAATACGTAAATCAATCTGCTTTGCTAACACCCACTCATACATCGAATTAACGGCGGATGGATCAGCTAAATCAGCCACCAAATAATCAACCTCTAGAGAATACTTTTTCTGAATCTCTTCTTTCACCATTTGGAGTTCATAAGAATTCCTAGCGACTAATAAGAGATTATATCCTCTCTCTGCTAATTGCAGGGCGATTTCTTTTCCAATCCCTTTACTTCCTCCGGTAACAATTGCGTATGACATAGTAGTAGGTTAAATGAAAAAAGCCGCCCGATGAGCAGCTTTTTTCGATGACTTATTTCAATTTATTTCTTAGGAGCGGCCGCAGCAGGATTCAAGTAATCATTGATATCCTTATCATCTGCTTTTATTTCCTGTGCTTTCGTAAAGTAATCCCTTACTTTGGCATCATCCTTGGTCACCGTTAAATGGTAACCTCCTAAATACTTATAGGCTTCGAATAATTGATTCTTATCTTCTTTTATAGCCGTTGATTTTTCCTCTCTCAACTTCATTACCGTTTCTAAGTATTTTTCATAATGCGGTACACCTAACCATTTCAATCCTGTATAGTCGATCAAGTTATTTGCACGCGCACGGTTGATATAGAACGGCGGCCATTTTTCGTTTACAGCAATCGCTTTCGCAAAAAGAGTATCTGCCTTCATCGCAATTAGCGGACGATTTAACGTATCTGCTCTTGGAGTAAATGCTGCTACAAAGTAATAATCCATAGCTGCTTTAAAGTAGTCCCCAGATCCAACTGCCTGGTTTTTCTTTTTCTTCCACTCGATTCCGCCTAATGCTGCTACTGCTGCATCGCTATAACGCTTTTGCTTGTAGCGAATATCATGGATGATATTATAAACATTGTTATTCGTATCTAAAGGGGCAGCACGCTCTAAGTAAGTAATTGCCAAAGAATCTTTTCCTAATCCTTGGTATCCTTTACCAAAGTACAAATCATCCATGTAATAAGGTTTTACACCTGAACGAACCATTCCTTCTAAGTTATCAATTCCTTGTTGGTAGTTCTTCATTTCCACATGAGAATACCCACGCATACGGAAGATATCGTTGTCCTTCACCCCTTTCTTATCCGCCTCATCTGTGTACTTCATCGCACCTTCATAATCTTGAGACAAGAATAATAATTTTGCCGTTTCCAAAGTCACCTCAGGAGTAGCTTCCGCTTTCTCTAAATACTTTCTAAAATAACGAGATGCATTTTTGTATTGGCTACCTACGATTAAATATTCGCCATAACGTTTGTGCGCTGGAGCGTAGTTTGAATCTAGGTCGATAGCCTCCTTGTAACGAGCTTGCGTTTCACGGTAGTTTTTACCACGTAAAAAGACTGTACCGATTTTCACTTTCGCCTTTACATTTCTAGGATCTTGTAATAAAGCTTGCTCGTAAGAAGAAACAGCATTACCTCCGTCATTCTTGATCAAGAAAGCATCACCACGAACAATCATTTGCTCCGGATTAGGACCTTTCTTCGTTTTCTCTAACATTAAGTCGATTAAACGAATCGCCTCAGCTGGATCATTATTGTGTGCATTGAATTCCGGATCACGTCCTAATTTGTAGAACATGGTATACGCCTCAGCGATACGGTGAAGTACATCTCCATTTTTGTACTTTGTTTCGGACAAAATACGGTCAAAATCAACTTTCGCTTCATTCACCTTGTTTTGGCCTACTTTAATAGAAGCTAAACCGATTTGATTTAAATAGTTTTTAGGATCTGCAGCTAATCCTTTTTTGAAAGCATCCTCAGCTGCCGCCCAATCTCTGCGAGTTAAGTTATAATACCCTAGGAAATAATAGTTTTCACCTGTAGGAGCTGCAGAAACCAATCCTTCAAATACTTGTTTCGCTCTAGTCGGTTGATCGCGATCGATTAAGTGTAATCCATCTGCGATAGTTTGTCCCATTGCCATATTGGTGATCAATAAACTCACAGCCAATATCCACGATTTCATTTTCTTCATTTTGTTATTTTAATTAATAGCTTTCAATCTTTTTCTTAGGCATTGAACAAAGAATTGTCCAATTATTTACACATAACTTTAAATTGGTAAGAACAACAAAAATAAAAATAATCTTCTATTTTCCCTACTTTAAGCCGAATAAAAATGACCCATTAGTTAATTTGATAGGTGCGAATCGTGATAGGTCGGGTCAAGGGTATAAGACCTGCCTTTAAAACAATTAATTGACCTAAATCCCCTGAAACATAATTCAAGAATCCTGTTCCTAATCCTTGGTGAGCCTCTTTTATTATATACTTTATCTCCCTTCTCAAGGGATATTTTTTCAACGCTAAATTATAGCCAAAAGGCTGAGTATAAGGCATTCCTTTACCCTCTGAAACGGACATCACATGTACTGAACGAATAAAGCCTAACGATGTAGGATTATCCCCATCACTTATCCAATTAGAGCCAACAATACCTATGGCATTCGGGTCATTCTTAACTTGGTTGATTACCTCAGGATTAGAACCCGCGGCTACGACATGCAGTTTCTGCTCACTTGAAATTTGTAATTTATCGATCAAAAATTTCAGATTACTTGAGTTTGCCTTATCCACCACCAGTGTATACTTTGCTGAAGTTCCCACCATCATTTCCTTCAATTCAGCTAGGGTAATCAGGGTGTCACTTGAAGATTTATTCGCTAACAAAGCGATGCCATCAGCGGCTATATTAAAACTACGGTAAGTGATGGCTTCCCGAGTGAAAATTTCTTTTTCTTTGGCTGTCAAATCACGCGTCACCACCACTCCACGAATCTTGTCATTTAACATATCAGCAATGACTTCATTCTCCGGACTGAATTTGTAATTGATTTTCGTGTATTTGTACTGCTCTTGAAAAGCAGTCCTCTCCGCCTTCATCAGGGGCTCAAAGGACTCATCCACCCCTAAGGTAATTTCTCCTACGGTCGCAGTATCAGTAGGCCCCTTCTTTTTATCCGTCGAGCATTGAAAAAAACAAAGTCCAAGAAGGACTAAACTAATATTTCTGGTATTCTTCATCATCTTCATCGGTAGCGTTATAATAGGTGTAGGCTCTCCACATACGAAACAAGCCGTAAACCATAAATAGTAATCCAAACAAAATAATGGTAGGCACCCCAAAATAAGTACCTAAATCAAATTCCGAAAAAAAGGCAACGTACAAACCTAAGAAAAAGTACGCCAAAGCAACAATTAAACGAAATCCAACATTAATCCAAACAGCGATAGGTCTTTTCATTTTCTTTAAAAAAACAGACCTGCTAAAAATACATTCAGCAGGTCTGTCTATGGTTAATCGTTCTACTCTTATTCAGATAAAACGAACGTAATTGGTTGCGTAAAACGAGATCTAACAGCGCGACCAGATTGCTTACCAGGATTCCATCTTGGCATTGACTTGATCACACGTACTGCTTCCTCATCACATCCGAAACCTACTCCCTTCAAAACTTGTACGTCTTGAACAGAACCGTCCGTGTTAACAACGAAAGAGACGAATACTCTACCACCTACGTTTGCACGTTGAGCAGCAGAAGGGTATTTCAACGTTTTATTCAAGAAACGACCCCATGCACCCGGACCTCCAGGGAACTCTGCTTGTTGCTCTACAGCCGTGAAGATTTCATCTTCAGCTGGCTTAGGAGGCTCAACAGGCTCAGCACCTTTAGCATCTGGATCTACTGGTGGCTCATACGTTTCCGTCTCACCTTTTACCGTCTCCGATGCAGTGTTTCCTCTTACCTCTTCAGGTGGAGGCTCTGGCTTCGTTACTTCCTCATCATGCTTGATTTCTGGAGGTAAGAATTTCGTCGTTGTCACCTTAGGGATTTCCTTGGGTGGTGGCGGCGGTGGCGGTGGAGGCAACTCTACCTTTTTAGGTGGAGCAGGCTTGTCCAATTTCATTACTTCAGCAGTCACCTCAGTCTTATCTTCTGCAGCGGCAGTTAACTGTTTCCAGAAAGCTGCTAACAAAAGAG
>JACCDV010302971.1_pt1 | contig 20810 bp, 15 predicted proteins | sample 7446131 | NCBI WGS metagenome assembly JACCDV01 (sample SAMN15323448, study PRJNA562643) | freshwater metagenome | isolation source: river surface water | place: USA:Blue River Watershed | collected 2017-08-17 | reverse complement strand
AATTGGTACCGAACCATGTAACAACATACTAAACAACATCAAACTACTCATAACAGTGGGAGCTCCTTACGAGTTTATAGACAGTTATTATCCCAACTTCTACAGCGAAAGAACCGATAAAATGTCCGAAAAAATAGAATGGATAAACGTCTACTCTACCCTAGATGCCTTCGCAAGCAATTTCAGAAAAGACAATAAAGCAGGAAAAGCACAATACGGCATATTGGATAGAAAAGAAGTTCCAATAAACCTCAACTACGAAATCGCCCGAAGAGAAAAATACAACTTCTTCAGCTTCCTAATGCTGAAACACATCACCATGCACAAATCCTACTGGGAAGACTCCAAATCAGGACAATCCTGCACAAGATTAATATTCAATAAAATGAAAGAACTAAACTATTTTTCAATAACAACATAAAAAACACAAGACCAACCTTCTCCTTTGTCACCCTGACGAAGGAAGGGTCACATAATTGATTTTAACACTTAAATATCTTAAATATGAATAATTATGATTTTTTCCGTACTAAGCATTATTCTATTGCAAATACTAAATCAATAGATGCTATTTATTCAAATGATTTATTATCCTTGATTAAAGATTCTGAACTAAAAGAGTTCATTATAAATAAATACAATTTAGAAAAAAATATTAAAATTGAAATTGAGAAAATAGACGTAATCTATGAACAAATTAAAATATATACGAATCATTTCGAATTGATTAGGTTAAATGTAGATGAAAACAAGGCTAAAACAGTTTTAGAGATTAACAAAGAAAAAAATGCACCTGATTATTTTTTTGTAATAAATGAAGGAATTGATGAAGATGGTTTAATACATGAAAACATAAAAGCAGCTGCTATATATGATTCATTGAATTTATTTTATAAAAATAGAAGTCTAACTCAATACGTAAAATCATTAAAAAAAGGAAATAAAAAAAGTACACTTTTAGATGATTTAAATAATTCTTGGGATAATTTTTTCACTAATAACCCAAAGGAAATTAAAACTAAAAAATTCAGACTACTAAAAAATAATGAACAATATTATCTTAAAAGTATTAATACAGACTTTTATAAAGAATATGGTGTGGCAGTATCTTTTGTCTTTACTGTACTTGAATTATTTAAGATTAAAACTAATAAACCAAATACAAAATTTACTATCTCTTCAATTTATTTGTCTGAGTCAAAAATAGATTTAATTATAACCTTAGATAAAAAAATACAATTAGAAAATTATGGTTTCATTAAACCATCAATATCTATTAGAAATGAAGACCAAGGAAACACATCTTTGGGTGTTTACAGCACATTAGAATTTATTTCAAATAACTCTAAAAACAACAAAATATATCTTTATCCTAAAAAAGATGATGATATGATAAGATACAATAAAACTATTAATCATACAGTCAATAAAGAAAGCTTAGCAAGTTTATTTTCTTCAATTTCTGAATTATTTGATCATATTGATAATTTCAAAAATGATTTTAGTTTTTATAACAAAACAAAAAACTATGATGAGTTAAGACATAAAATAGCTGAACGTATCTTATCAAAAAATAGCGTATTTAAAGATGTCAAAGAGCTCAAAGATTTATTTTCAAAAGATAAATCAGGACACATCGAAAATTTAGTTGCATTATTAAATATTTGTGAAAAAGCAGAATTAATTGATATGGATTTTGATTTGAAATTTAAGCTCCGTTACCTTATTTCAAATGTGCTTCTTTACAACAGTAATAATTTTTAGATAAATCTAAATGTTTTAAAACAACTTCTGAACAATTTGAGTTTTTAAATTAAAATAAATGAATAAAGTGAGTACATAAAAAAGTAAAAATCATTTGAGTGTGACTTATAAAATAAAAAGTTAGTTTAATTATTTCATTAGAATTAATATAAAAAATATAACATGAAAATTATAGATGCAGATTTTAAATTTAATCCAGTTGGACAAGGATCTTTCTACACAGGAAAATTAGAGATTGGTTTTAATAGTAGAAATCAATTTAATTTTGTTTTTGATTGTGGAACAATAAGTGACCGAAATAATTTAAGAATTGCTAGAAATAACTTTAAAAGCAATTTAAATAGTAAATTACTTAATATCTTATTTATATCTCATTTAGATGATGATCATGTTAATGGAATTAAGGAATTATTAAACGGCATTATATGCAATGATGTATACATGCCATATTTAACACCATTCGAAAGGCTTATTGTATCTGTTAGACATAAACCAAAAGACACTAATAATTTAGACAACTTTATTAATTTTATTAAAAGTCCTCACGATTATCTTTTTGATGATAAAAGCGAAGTAAGAAAAATAACTTACATAAAAGGAAATTCTGATAATAAAGTGCTAGATGATAAAAACCCAAAAGAAAAGCCAGATGATGAAAATTTAAATTATGAATTTACAGATTCATTAGAACTTTTGTCTACCGAAGAATTTAATGCTGAAATGGTATCATTAGCTCAAGATTCGAAAGTTGTATTTAAAAAAGCAAATGGAAAACTTAAAATTGGGAATATTTGGGAATTCTATTTATATAATGAACCCGCAAGCGAAGTACAAATTTCTCAATTTATTAGCTCAATTCAAGAGATATATGGAATCACTATTGACAAAAAATTATCTCAATCTGATTTAATGACAATATTAGATAATAAGGATAAACTAAAAGTACTTAGAGATAAATTTAAAGAAATATTTAAAGATTTAAATAAAACTGGATTAGTAGTTCAACACAAACCTTTATCATACAGATATGGAAAACTTTTTAAAGAAAATCAATTAATCCGTAATGAAATACTGCATTCTTTTAATTTCTTTTTAAGAAGATTTAGAGACTACATTTATACACACAGAAATAGAACTAATAACTGGGGTGTAACATTATTAACAGGTGATATTGGATTAAATCAAATAGAAAACTCATTATACATAAAAAACAATTTGAGATATGTTAAAGTTTTTCAGATACCTCATCATGGATCAAAAACGGGTTGGGACAATAATTTTCTTAAACGGTTAAATAATAAAGGTTTAACCTCTTCAATTATTAACTTTGGTTATGGTAACACTTATGGTCACCCTAAACCAAATGTATTAAGAGATTTAGTTAATGACAATCATGATATTAGATTTTGTAATCAATTTGAACACTTTGAATATAAAATAGTCTTATATTTTAATTATTGAAAATCTAAAATCAAAACAACGCAATAAAAGGTAGGTAGATCGGGTGGGTTGTAAAATTGCACACAATAAAATATTTTTTAATTTAAAGTATTGATAATTAATTATTTAATCTATAATTGTGAGTTTTATTTATAAAAAAAAATTAGATAAGTGGGTGGAAAATAATATTAATAGACTTAGTGAGTAAAAAAATAATTATGTTTTATATCTAAATTGTGAGTTTTAATCTCACATATTGCATACGTAAAGTAATTTTTATAAAAAAAACAAAAAATATAATATTATATTTTGTATCATTGTAGTGAGTTTAATTCTCTCAAATCGACTATGAAACATAAAAATACTTCAACACAATCTAATGAAATTCTTTCTTATTTTAATAGTAGGAACAAAGTTTGTTTTGAATACAAGGATGCTTTAAAAGTGTTGCCTAACTCTAGAGAAAATACAGTTAGACGCCTACTTAGCGATATGACTTCAAGAGGCTTACTAATGCGAATAAAAGACGGTGTGTATTACATTATCCCTTACGAAGAAAATGCAGAAACCTTTATGCCCGATTGGCATATATTGGTAAAGTATTTAGTAAAAGATGCCAAGCATTACATAGGGTATTATTCTGCATTACAAATCCATAATCTAATAACACAACCATCATTAAAAGAACAAATTGTGGTGGCAAAACAAATCAGGCCTTCTGAAATAAAAATCAAAGACATCACTTTTCAATTTATCTATCATAACGAAAGTCACTTTTTTGGAGAAAAGAAAACATGGATTGATAATTTCAATAAAGTAAGCTGTTCAGATATAGAAAAAACAATAATAGATTGCCTTTTCAAACCGGATTACGCAGGAGGAATTGTAGAGGTAGCAAGAGCCATATACAGCACAAAAGAGAAATTAGATTATAAGAAGCTTTTAGAATACACCATAAAATTCGATTCTCAGGCAGTGGTAAAAAGACTAGGGTATATTTTAGAACTCTTTGAAATAGAAACAGAAATAATCCAAGAATTACAAAAACTAAAAACCGCTTCCTATGTAGTTTTAGATACCGAATTACCTAAGACTGGTAAAAGAAATAGCCGTTGGAGTATCCAGCAAAATTTAGATACAGAAACCATTAAATCAGCCATGTTCACATGATCAAGCCAGGCGAAATACAAAAGAAAGCAAACCAAGTTGGAGTTCGCGACCAACAAATCGAGAAAGATTACATTTTATCCTGGATACTTTGGGGTGTAGCAAATCACGAACAGCTTTCAAAAACACTGGTATTCAAAGGCGGAACCGTATTAAAAAAAGTCTATTTTGAAGACTATCGTTTCTCAGAAGATTTAGATTTTACATTGTTGAATAATGAAATAACAAACGAACAAATTTTTGATTGGTTCAAAGAAACTTTCGAAGAAATAAAGGAAGAATCCAATATTCCATTAGAAATAATTGATGATAACGAGCATGAAGATGGAGGCATCAATTTTTATATAGGTTATGTTGGTCCACTGGGTGGCTCTGGTAACAACAAAAAAGTAAAAGTAGATATTTCTAAGAGTGAAAAATTAGAATTTGAACCGGTAGTAAAAAATGCTATTGTGGATTATTCAGATTTAGAGGATTATAAACTAGTATGCTATCCTTTAGAAGAACTATTAGTAGAAAAATTACGCTGCACCATGCAACGCACACAGCCAAGAGACTACTATGACATATGGTATTTAGTAGAAGTAGAAAAAATGGAGGTTGAATATTTCACAAATGAATTCCGGAACAAATGCACAAGTAAAGAATTAAAACCCGAAGATTTTCACAATAAACTAGAACAAAAATTACCACAATACAAAGCACGTTGGAAAAACTCAATGAACGACCAAATCAAAGATTTACCCGATTTTGAGCAAGTAGAAAGAGAAGTGAGTAGAAAGATTAAAAATTTTATGATAGTTAAATAAAAACAACAAGAAACTTTTTATTAAAGATTTAAAGGTTTTAACAAAATAATTTAAATGAATAATTTCAAAGAAAAAGCAGACCTGATTTGGAAAGTAGCAGACTTATTAAGAGGTGATTACAAACAATCAGATTATGGAAAAGTTATATTACCTCTTACAGTTCTAAGAAGATTAGATTGCGTACTAGAGCCTACAAAGCAAAAAGTATTAGACTATTTACCAAAAATAGAGAAACTAAAAGAAAGTGCAAAAGATATTGCTTTAAACAAAGTAGCAGGCTACAACTTCCATAATAAAAGTCAATATAATTTTGATAAACTAGTAGCTGAACCAAATGATGTTTCTGTTAATCTTAGAAACTTCATTAATGGATTTTCTACAAGTGCAAGAGAAATAATTGAATACTTCAACTTTGATGACCAGATAGATAGAATGGATGACCCTAAAGCCGACATTCTTTATCGTGTCATTAAAAAATTTCAAGAAATAGATTTGTCTGATATGGATTCTATGGAAATGGGATATGTATTTGAAGAATTGATTAGGAAGTTTGCTGAACAATCAAATGAAACTGCTGGAGAGCATTTTACACCTCGAGAAGTAATTAAATTGATGGTAAATCTGTTGTTTAACGAAGATAGAACCATTTTAACCCAAGAAGGTATTGTTAAAACGTTGTATGATCCAGCTTGCGGAACAGGTGGTATGCTTTCAATTGGAGAAACTTATTTAAAAGCATTAAACCCAAAAGCAGAATTAAAAGTTTTTGGACAAGAAATAAATCCTGAGTCCTATGCCATTTGTAAATCAGATATGCTAATCAAAGGACAAAATCCATCAAATATAAAATTTGGAAATACTTTCACAGTTGATGGCTTAGAATTTGAAAAATTTGATTACATGCTTTCCAATCCTCCATTTGGTGTAGATTGGAAAAAGGCTCAAAAAATCATTACTACAGAAGCAGAAAAGAAAGGAATGTCTGGTCGTTTTGGAGCTGGATTACCACGTATTAATGATGGTTCATTATTGTTTTTACAACACATGATGTCTAAGATGAAACCAGATGGAACTAGAATCGCAGTTGTTTTTAATGGTTCTCCTCTCTTCACAGGTGCTGCCGAAAGTGGTGAAAGTAATATTCGTAGATGGATTATTGAGAATGATTGGTTAGAAGCGGTTGTGGGTTTACCAGACCAGTTATTCTACAACACAGGAATTTCAACATATATTTGGATAGTAACTAACCATAAAAGTGACGCCAGAAGAGGAAAAATTCAATTGATTAATGCAACTGGTGTTAAAGACGAAGAATTAGTAAAAGAAGGTAAACTAGAATTCAACAGGTTTTGGAATAAAAAAGACCGTAGTTTAGGTAACAAACGAAAAGAGATTTCCGAAAACGGAAATACAAAAGGCATTGGTTTCATTACTCAATTGTATGGAAATTTTGAAGAAAATGAATTCAGTAAAATTTATCCAAATGAGTTCTTTGGTTATTCTAGAATAACAATTGAACAACCTTTAAAAGAAAATGACAAAATAGTAACAGACCGTTCTGGTAATCCTAAACCAGATCCATCACTAAGAGATTATGAAAACGTGGCTTTTCTAAAAAAAGACAGCTCTGGCAATTTGCAACCCCAAGATATTGAAGAATATTTTGAATCCGAAGTAAAACCTCATGTGCCTGATGCTTGGATTGATTTTAATAAAACCAAAACCGGATATGAAATAAATTTCACTAAATATTTTTATGAGTTCAAACCATTGAGACCTTTAGCAGATATTAAAGCAGATATTATAGCCTTAGAAGAAAAAACATTAGAATCGGAAAAAACAATATTAAACTAAAGGAAAGACTATGTTAAGTGCAAGCAAAGAAAAATTACTATCGTTCCTAAATGGTTCAAGTCAATATATAATACCTTTTTTTCAAAGAAGTTATGTTTGGAAAGTGGAAAATTGGTCAGAATTATGGGAAAATATTTTAGAAGAATATGAAGAATTAGTAGTAAATAATAATCCTAAAAGTGAACATTTTATAGGAACCATTATTATTAAACAACTATTAACCTCGCAAGTTGGAGCTACAGAATACGAGCTAATTGATGGGCAACAGCGAATGACAACAATCAATCTTTTATTAAAAGCGTTTCATGATGCTACACTTGAAAATAGTGCCAAAACATGGATAAATAAGTTTTTAACTTTTGAAGATTCTTACGGTAATGAAAAGATTAGAATTCAACATAGTAAAGTAGATAGAGATCATTTTCAAACCATTATTCAAAATAAAGACAATAACCAAAAATTATGGGACGAATATAAAGATTTGCGAATCGATGAAGTAGAAAAAAAGCTTGAAAATGAAAGTAGAATTATTGGAGGTTATATTTATTATCGTCATAAAATTGAAAACGAATGCAATATTGATGATGTAAGGAAATATATAAATATAGTTATTGAAAAATTACCAGTTATTCACATGGCATTAAATGCTGATGATGATGTACAACAGATATTTGATACAATTAATTCACTAGGTGTTAAACTTACGACAGCTGAATTACTTAAAAATTATTTGTTTTCAGCAGTTGAACTCAGGGAATATTATGAACCTTATTGGCAATCTGTTTTTGAAGCTGACGAAGATGCAATTGATTTTTGGAATAGAGAAAAAACTTCAGGTAGAATTAGAAGAACAACAGTAGAATTATTTTTGTATAGTTATTTAGTAATAAAAAAAGAAGCAAATGTAAAACTAGACACGTTATTCAAAGAGTTTAAGAATCATCTAAAAGATTTATCTGTTGAAGATAAAATTGCTTTTGCAAAAGATATTAATGAATACGCAAAAGTATATGAAGAAATGCCCGATGGTGAAAATTTAGCAGAAATTAGTTTTGACCAACACGAAAAAAGATTCTTTCATTTAATAAGAGAATTTGATGTAAATACAATATTCCCATTAGTACTGTTAATTTATAAAGAAGTTTCAAACCTTGAAGAAAGAATCAAAATTCTTAGAGTTTTAGAATCTTATATTGCTAGAAGAACTATTTGTAAACTTACTACCAAAAACTACAACAATTTATTTATTTCTATATTAAGTGAGGTAAATAAAATGGAAAACATAACAGCTGAAAACCTATTAAAAAAACTAAACAGTTACACTGAAGTAACTAATAAATTTCCTGATGATGCCGAGTTCAAAGAAGCATTCTTTGGCAAATACTTAATAAATAAATACAGTCGTGAAGTTTTATATTGTATTGCGTTACATGATTTAAACCATGCCTATGTTGACAACCGAAAATTAAACTTTAGCGGTTTTAGTGTGGAACACATGATGCCAAAAAATTGGAACAAAAACTGGAAAACATTGCCAGAAGGAATAACCAAAGAAATACGAAACGGCAAATTACTTACATTAGGGAATCTAACGCTTATACAGGGAAAACTAAACAGCTCATTAAGAGATTCTAGTTGGAGTAATAAAAGAGCAAAATTAAAAGATTACTCTACTTTAAAACAAACTACAGACTATTTAGCAATTGAAAATTGGCAAGAATCTGAAATGGATAAAAGAGCTGAAAATCTTTATGTTGTGGCAGAATTAATCTGGAAAAAATGAAAAAATACAAAAAATACAAACCAACAAATATAGATTGGATTGGTGATATTCCAGAGCATTGGGAAGTAAAAAAGATAAAACACAATTGCTACGTAAAAGCTAGGGTTGGATGGAAAGGGTTAAAATCAGATGAGTTTTTAAGTGAAGGTTATTCTTATTTAGTAACAGGTCAAGATTTTAAAAATGACGTTGTAAATTGGAAAGAGTGCTATTTCGTGGATAAAAATAGATATGAAGATGACCCATACATTCAACTAGTTGAAGATGACTTACTAATAACAAAGGATGGAACAATAGGAAAATTAGCTATTGTAAAAAACATTGACAAACCAGCCTGTTTAAACAGTGGTATTTTTGTTGTTAGGTCATTAAATAACAGCTTAAAAACAGATTTTTTATTTTGGATTCTTAAATCCAAAATATTTACTCAGTTTAATGATTTTACATCATATGGGTCAACAATCCAACATTTGTATCAAAATGTATTTGTAGAATTTTCCCATCCTTTACCAAAAGAAAATGAACAAACATTCATTGCCAACTATCTTTACAAAAAAACACAGGAAATAGACCAACTTATCGAAGATAAAAAACAATTGTTAGAGCTATTTGAGGAAGAAAAAAAAGCTGTTACAAGCCAAGCAGTAACTAAAGGGTTAAATCCAAAAACAGAATTTAGAAACTCAGGTATTGAATGGATTGGCAATATTCCCAAACATTGGAAATTAAAGAAATTAAAATATTTAGGAAAGGTTCAAACAGGTAGAACTCCTAAAATTCAATCTTCCAAAATTGATTATTTTGAAAATGGTAAAATTAATTGGTTTACTCCTTCTGATTTTAAATCTAACAAGGAAGTTTTCAAATCAAAAAGAAGAATTATAGAAGAAGCTGTACATCAAAATGAAGTTGAATTATTTCCTGAAAATTCAATCTACTTAGTTAGTATTGGTGCTACATTAGGCAAAATAAGTTATTGTTCAGAGAAGGCGTCTGCAAATCAACAAATAAATGTAATTTCATTTTATCAAGAAATATGTAATTCAATGTATGGTTATTTTTATCTAATCGCTTGTAAGGACATTTTATTATTAGAAGCCGATTATACGACACTTCCAATTCTAAATCAAAGTAAAACAAAAAATTTAGATTTTGCAGTTCCACCTATTGAAGAACAAAAAGAAATAGTTAATTTTATTCAAAAAGAAACTAAAATAATTGATTCTAAAATAAAGAAAACTAAAAAATTAATCGATTTATTAACCGAATACCGTTCCGCTTTAATTAGTGATATAGTAACGGGTAAAGTAAATGTAATAGAATAAGTATGGGTGATTTATTAGACCGAGAAAAACTTACAGAATCATTTAGAGCTGTACAATCTTTTCTTCAAGCTGCACAGTTAAATACAATGAAACATCATTTAGATTTATTACTAAATGTAAATGCTAAAAGACAAAATTTTAAAGGTTCATTCGAAATAGAATGTAAAGATCGTTTGGATAACGAAAGTTTTGTGATTTATTCTGATGTTTTCAAAGCTAATGGATATTATCGTCCAGTTTGGAGTGCCTATGTTTACATGACCTTTGATGATAGCAATGGAGAATTAGAATTTGAATTAGAAGGAGTAAAATATACTTTAAAGCATTAGACTATGACTCTCTGTACAGCATGGATAAGACAAGCCAATAACACTGAAGAATTAATTTTTGCAACAGATAGTGAACTTCGTGGTGGTGGTGAAAGATGGGATAAAGGTGTAAAGCTTTTCGAATTACCAAATAAGGATGGTTTATTGTGTTTTACAGGTACTACACTAAGAGCCTATCCTTTAATTTTAAATTTGATATCTTCAATATCTTATGAAGATTTATTTTTTAAGAAGACTTACACGCTTTCAGATTTAAAAGACCATATAATTGAAACGTTTTCAACATTAATAAAATCTATTTCTGATTTTGTTGCAGATAAACACGAAATTAGAGGTGAAGCACGTTTTCTTTTTGGTGGCTGGGATTGGGAACTAGGTCAATTTAGAATCTGGTACGTTTTGTATAATCCAGATTCTGAAAAATTTGAAGCTAATGAATTAACAGATGATTCACAAAAAACTAATTTTTATGTTTTTATTGGTGAAGCAAAAGACATAAATGCGGAAGATTGGGCTAATGAACAATTAACCAATCATTTAATTCATGAAAAAAAACTCCATATGAAATTAGATATGGAACCACTTCAAATTTTGAGAAAAGCAGCTATTGATAATACAATAATAGGGATTGGTGGAAGTCTACAAATAGCAAAGGTATATAAATCAAACAAAACAGAATTTTTTGGAACATACTGGCATTCAATAAAAGGCAAACCATGTTTTCAAGGTAGAGAATATGTAGAAAAAAACAAACCTAACGTTCGCTATTTTGACCCAGATACTTTTGAAATAATAGAAACAGATTTACCTTATAAATTATCTCAAATAAATGAGGATATTTTTGGAGAAGAAACGAGTTTTATTTTGGAATGTTATCCAGATGGTTTTTTAAGTAATACTATATCAGAAAAACAAAGACATCATTTAAAATTGATATTTAAAGAAATAGCATTTAATCAATTTGTATTCAATCAATCACAAGATGAGGTTTTAACTGAGCAAGAAGATTAGAAATGAGTAAACAAAGAATTTTTGAATTAATCAGAAAAGAAGAAGCAGCCCTTTTTGTTGGAGCTGGAATGTCTTTATATGCAGGCTATCCTTCTGGAGCAAAATTAGCAGAAATAATATACAACAACCTTACAAGCGATTTACAAAAAGATATTAATCTCTCTACTGATTTACCCAAATTAGCAGAAGACATTTATTACCTAAAAGGTGGAAATAAAAATTTCTTGATTGAAGTGCTCAAGAAAGAATTTCAAAAAGTACCATCTTCAACAGAAACCCATCAAATTTTAGCAAAAATTCCTCAAATAAAAACCATAATCACAACCAATTATGATACATTAATTGAGAGTAATAATAAAAATATTGAGGTAATCCGCAAAAGTGCCGATTGTGCAACGGCAAACTTAAAAAAACAATGTTTATTTAAAATTCATGGAGATTTAACAGACACAACAAATTTAATTTTAACCAATTCTGACTACAATAATTATTTTGTAAAAGAAAAAGAGCAATCTGTATTTTGGAATACAGTCAAAACAAAACTGATTGAAAATCATGTAATATTTATTGGATATGGATTAGAGGACAGTAACATTTTAAATATCATTGAAAAAATAATAAATGAATTAGGGGATAACCGAAAAGAAATGTTTTTTGTGGCTCCAAGTATTCAGCCAGCCAAGTTAAAATTTTTACAGTTAAAAGGTATTGAATACGTTCAAGCAAAGGGAGAAGAACTTTTTAAAGAAATTGAAGAAGATCTAAAATATAATTATATACCAGGTTTAAATAAAGGTATAGGTAATGCAGATACAGCTTTTGATTATGCAAAACTTAACAATATTGATATAGGATTGAGTAAGTCAAATGATTACTATATTGTTGATAAACTAAGTTCGCTAAGTGGTTTATCAAATAATGAAGTAAAATTTAAAATAGAGGGAGAAAATAAAAACACAAAAAAAATTATAGATTCTATAAGAGGTAAAGATTTTGATGATGTTCAATTAAGCGGAGATTTATTAAAAGAATACAGCCACTTTTTTAACGGTATCAGAATAAACAACCAAGAAAATATTAAAAGTATTTATATTAAAAAAATGCCCTCTGTTTTTGGTATGTTCAACATTGTTTGTGAAGATGGTTTTGAATTAGATAATTATTATTTAGAATTTTTCATAGCAACTCCTAATGATGATCAAGCCAAGATTAAAATTAAAGCAAATGATTTTGAAATACTTTTAACAATTGATTTTACTAAAGATTCTCAAAGTCAAAAAATACACATTCAAATAACTCCAAATGAAAAAATAACTTCAACAAAAAACGGACTCAATTTTTATAATATCTTATCAAGAATTACAGCAAATCAAAGAATTAAATTTTTTAAAGACAATAAGTTGTTTTATAATCACAAAGATAGAATTGCTTTTGAAAAGGATAGTTTTGATGCGTTTTTTTTACAAAATTACTTTACCAAATTAAGAAAAATTGAAAATTATTTCGATGTTCAATTTACGGATATAGTTTTTAGTAAAATGAATGAAAAAAACATAAGATATATAGATGCTTATATCAATAAAATTGTGCTAAAAGAAAACTTTGAAGGAATGACTTTTAAGAACGATAATAAAGAAGAGTTTAACTATTTATTGAGTAAAGGAAAAAATGAAACTGTGTTAGTGACTAGTGAAAAACAAAAATTACAGTTAAAATTACATGGAATTAATTTTACAATAGGTTATTTACATAAATATGTTCAAGATGCCTTTATTGAAAATTATAACGATTTAATAAATGGAGTTACAGAAGAATTCAACATGAAGAGTAAATCAAATTCCATTTATTTACAGTTTACAGATAACGATACAATGATTACACAACAATAATTCTGCTAGTATGAGTATAACAACAGAAAATACGTTCGAAACCGCTATAGTAAATTCATTAATTGAAAATGGTGGATATTGCTTGGGTGATTCTCAAGACTATAGTAGTGACCTAGGTTTTTTTAAGAAAGATATTTTAGAGTTTCTTCAAAATTCACAACCAAAAAAATGGGAAAAACTAGCAGCCATACATGAAAAAGATGTGGATAATCGAGTATTACAACGTCTATATAAAGAATTAGATTTAAGAGGTTCATTAGATGTTTTACGAAATGGTTTTACCGATTATGGAGTACGTTTTCAAATGGGGTTTTTCAAACCTTCTTCTGGTTTAAATCCAGATGCTCAAACTTTATATGCTCAAAACGATTTAAAAATATACAGACAAGTTTATTTCAGTAAACAAAACAAAAATTCGGTTGATTTGGTTATCGCGTTAAATGGTATACCAGTGGCTACTTTTGAATTAAAAAATCAATTTACAGGTCAAAATGTTAACGATGCTTTAAAACAATACAGTACTTCTAGAGATAACCGTGAACTTCTATTTGCTTTCAAAAAAAGAAGTTTAGTGCATTTTGCTGTGGATCAAGATGAGGTTTTTATGACAACTAAATTAGATGGTAATAAAACCTATTGGTTACCTTTCAATAAAGGATTTAATAACGGAAAAGGAAATCCACCAAATTCGCAAGGATATAAAACACAATATTTATGGGAAGATATTCTAACAAAAGATAGTTGGTTAGAAATTATTCAAAGTTTTGTTCACTTACAAACTGAAGAAATTGAAGCGGAAGGTAAAATCTACAAAAAAGAAAAAATGATTTTTCCACGTTTTCATCAATTGGACGCAGTACGCACAATTGGTGCTGATGCCAAAGCTTTTGGTACTGGTAAAAACTATTTAATCCAGCATTCTGCAGGTTCTGGTAAGAGTAATTCAATTGCCTGGTTAGCTTACAGACTTTCAAGCTTACATAACAACCAAGATGAACGTATTTTTGATAGTGTTATTGTTGTAACAGATAGAAAAGTCCTAGACCAACAATTACAAAACACTATTTATCAATTTGAACATAAAACAGGTGTAGTTCAAAAAATTGATAAGGATAGTACTCAACTTGCAAGTGCTATAGGTTATGGCACTAATATTATAATTACAACACTCCAAAAATTCCCATACATTATTGACAAAGTAGGTGAATTACCTGAGCGTAAATATGCTGTTGTTATTGATGAAGCTCACAGTTCTCAAGGTGGTGAAGCTAGCAAAAAATTAAAAGAAGTCTTAGCAGTAAAATCATTAGTGGAAGCAGAACAACAAGAAGCTGATGATTTCACAGCTGATGATTATATTAGAGAACAAATTGAAAAATCAGCAGCAGCAAGAGGTAAACAAGAAAATATTTCCTTTTTTGCGTTTACAGCAACTCCTAAATACAAAACGCTTCAAGTATTTGGTCATAAAGATGCAAATGGAAAACCGCAACCATTCCATTTATATGCAATGCGTCAAGCTATTGAAGAAGGTTTTATTTTAGATGTTTTAAAAAATTATACTACTTACGAATTATACTTCAAATTAAATAAAGCCATTGAAGATGATCCAAAATTAAACCGTAAAAAAGCTTCTAAAGCTATTGGTAAATATGTTTCGCTCCATCCATATAATTTAGCCCAAAAATCTGAAATAATAATCGAGCACTTTAGACAAATTGTAGCAAAAAAAATAGGAGGAAAAGCTAAAGCGATGCTAGTTTGTGGTTCAAGATTACATGCAAAAAGATACTTTGAAGAATTTGAAAGATACATTATAGAAAAGAGTTATCAAAATGAAATAAAAGTTTTAGTGGCTTTTTCTGGCAAAGTAGAAGATGATAATTATCCAATGGGGGTTTCTGAACCTGAGTTAACCGGTTTTGGCGAAAAAGAATTACCGGAAATATTTGATACAGAAGAATACAAAATTTTAATTGTAGCAGATAAATACCAAACAGGTTTTGATCAACCCTTATTACATACTATGTATGTAGATAAAAAATTATCAGGAGTTAAAGCGGTTCAAACATTATCGCGTTTAAACAGAACCTGTCCTGGTAAAGAAGATACCTTCGTTTTAGACTTTTCAAATGAAAGACAAACTATATTAGAATCTTTTCAACCATATTATGAGATTACAACGGTAACAGAAGAGACAGATGTTAATCATTTATTTGATTTAAAAAATAGATTGGATGAATTTAAAATTTATTGGGAAAATGAAATTGATGCTTTTGCAAACGTATATTTTAACCCAAAAACAAAATTACATAATGCTAGAGAACAAAAATACTTGTATAGCTTTACAGATGGTGCAGTAGAACGTTTTAAAGAAATTACTGAAGAAGATAAGAAAGACGAATTTAAAAAAGGAATACGTTCTTGGACTAATCTATATGCTTTCTTATCTCAAATAATGCCATTCACAGACCAAGAATTAGAAAAATTCTATGCCTATGCGAAATTATTGCAAATGCGACTTCCAAAAAGAGATATTTCAGATGTTTTTGAATTAGATGATGAAGTGGCTTTAGAATATTACAGACTTCAAAAAATTAAAGAGGGTTCTATTGATTTAATAGTTGGTGAAGACGGAGAATTAAGTGGTACAACTGAAGCAGGTTTAAAAAGAGCAAAAGAAGACGAAGCATTACTTTCTGAAATAATAACAGTATTAAATGATAGATTCGGTACAGAATTTGAAGAAGCTGACAAACTATTCTTTGACCAAATCGAAGCAGAATTAATGCAAGATGAAACACTTCAAACACAAGCTAAAGTAAACAAAATAGATACATTCAAATATGCTTTTGAAGATTTATTTATATCAAAATTAATAGAAAGAATGGACCAAAATCAAGACATTTTTGAGAAAATATTAGAAGACAAATCATTTGGGGATTTAGTTAAGCAAATGATGCTAAAAAAGGTCTATAATAAAATGAACGAATAAATAATAAAATGTTTTAAAAGCGTTGCAATTTATTAAATATGATAATAAAATTTGAAGATGATATTAAAACTGATTTTGATGGGTATCAAAAATTAATTGATTTAATATCAAAAATAAACAAGAGCACTGACAAAAATATAACAGTAGATTTTTCTAATGTTTTTTTCTTTGAAGCAAATTTATGTGCCATTTTAGCAACAATAATTGAGATAATAGAAAAATCAGGAAAAATTGTAAAACTTATTAATTTCAACAATAAAGTGGAAACAATTCTTCGTAAAAATGAATTTTTATATCAGTTTGGTTACGAGAAGATTTTTGATAATTATGCAACATCTATCAGATATCAAAAATTTGATCCCAAGGATAAATTAGATGATAATAATTTTGAAGACTATATTAAATTACAACTATTAAGCAAAAATGATTTTCCATCACATAGTAAACTTTTAGGAAAACATATAACACTTAGAATTTTTGAATTGTATGAGAATGCAAGAACACATGGGTCTTGTGATTATATTCATGCTTGTGGGCAATATTTCCCTAGAAAAACAGAAAAACCTTTAAATGTTACAATTGTAGATACAGGAAAAAACATTCAAGAAAATGTTTCAGAATTTTTAAATAGTAATGTATCTGCCATAGAGTCTATTGAATGGGCAATGAAAAAAGGAAATACTACTAAAACTGGAGATATATCTGGTGGATTAGGTCTAGATTTGATTTTTCAGTTCATTCAGCACAACAAAGGTAAAATTCAAATTATCTCTTCGGATGGTTTTTGGGAATGGCATAGAGGTAAATCAACAAAAATGAAATTAAACAATCCTTTTAATGGAACAATTGCTAATTTGAGATTTAATTTAAATGATAATTCACACTATAAACTAATCGAAGAAGCAGATGATGATTGGAATAATTTATTTTAATTACTATTTTGTATCTTTGTACCAAATTTAAAATTATTTATGAGCAATTTAATTGTTAAAAATATTATCGATAGCGATATAGCTGTTGCTACAGATGCTGGTGATAAAGTGTTTAATGAAATTGTATATCATTTATCAAAAAAACATGCCGTAATACTTGATTTTAATGAGATTACGATTCTGACTACAGCTTTTTTAAATGCAGCTATTGGTCAACTCTACAGTAACGATAGCTTTTCAAGTGAATTTCTAAATGATAACTTAAAAGTTATTAATGTACAATCAGAAGACAAACCTCTATTTTCAATGGTTATAAGACGAGCTAAAGAATACTATAAAAATAAAAAAGGGTTTGAAGATTCTGCAAATAGTGCATTTTATGACAAATAATCTTTTTCAAGCTAAAGATTTTGATGTTAAATCAAATCAAAGTTTCTTTTTCGACAATAATATTTGGATGTTTCTTTATTGTCCTATTGCCAACTTTAATGAAGCAAAACAAAAAACAATATCTACATTATTTGAAAAAATTCTCAGCAGAAATTGTATCATAATTGTTAACAGTTTGATTATTTCAGAATTTTGTAACGCATATCTTAGACTAGATTTTAATCTTTGGAAAGAAGAAACTAAAAATCCTTTAGCAAATTTTAAAAATGATTATTTTACAAGTAAAAGAGCTATTGATACGAGACAAAATATTACAAATACAGTAAAAAATAAGATTTTAAAAATTTCAGAAAAACACCCTGATTCTTTTAATGCTCTAAATTTTGATAATATTTTTACTTCTTACGAATTTTTGGATTATAATGACTCTATAATTTACAATGAGTGTAAAAATAAAAATTGGATATTAGTCAGTGATGATACAGATTTTGTAAAATTCAATGACATAACAATTATTAAGATATAATTGCCACCCCTTCCCATCGCTCCAAAAGTTTTTGTATGCCAGAAATTCATCACTCTGATACAAAATGGTAGTAGGCAACAAAAACTTTTCCCAAAGCTTCTTTACATAATGTGGCATTATAGTTCATAAAGAAAGTCCCTGCTACTATTGATGTTGACGGATGAACTATAATAACATTATGTAAAAAAGCCGCTCACCCAACGCGCTTGCCAGTGGCTCCAGGACAACATTTTTTGCAGCTCCCATCGCATCACCCAGCTACAAAAAACACCGTCCTTCGCCACTGTCTTCAACAACGTTCGCCATTTCATAGGAAACTTTACGGTTATAATTGCTTTTATGAACGTTCACGTTAACTGTTTTTATCAACTTTGTGGTTAAATAGGAAGTATTTACATTGCTTTTGTAAGTAATAAAATGGCTTTTAGTTTAAGTTAATTTGCCTATGGTAAAAGCCATTTTATTACCCACAAAACCAAAATCCACAGTAAGAGTATCATTTTTTATTTGCCAGAAACCCCAAGTCATTGCTCCAGCGGAAAAGCTGATGCCATAGCGTTTTTAAGATTATTTTCTGCCAACTAAACACTGCGACTACCAACTGAATTTCAAGCATCAGCTTTTCCACTAAAGCAATCAGAAACATCCCAATAAGCAAATAAAAAATGATACCCTTACTTGCGCTACTGCCACATCGCACTCGGTAGTAAAATACATTGTTTTTTGAAGATGCTTTCCATTTCCATAAGATTATTTACTGCTAACTAAACACTGCGACTGTCAACTGACTTTCAGGCATCCTCAAAAATCAAATCCAAGAAAGAGTATCAAATTCTTTGGCCGGATAAAAAGCGTTTTTATTGTTTGATTTGTTTTTTCATCCATCCAAAGAATTTGATACCCTTTCCCAAGACGACCATCTTCCAATTTAACATCCATTCATTCAGCTAAAATCCGATTAAAAAAGAACATTTGATTTGACAGGAAATTTCAAAAAAAATAAATAAAAAAAGGAAGCAAAGGTAAGTTCCATGTATTCAGAAAAAAAAGTTCAAGCCCTACGGGTTTTAAAAAAAATCTCCACCCATAACGTTTCGCAAGATATTTTATACTAAAAAACAAAACCCGATTTCCGATGATGTATCGGGTAGTATTTTTTTTAAAAAACTTTTTTTTCTGAAACCTTCCACTTGAACAGAAGGCTTTCTTTTTTTCTTTTTTTTCTTTTGAAAAATTTTAATGTGCGGAGCGTAGCGAAGCACACCTGCATTTCAAGAGAAAATCTGCGAAAAATTGAAAATATAATCAATTTTTAAAGCCGAAAGTATGCAGAATTTTATCATCAAAACCCACAAGAAAGGTACGATTTACTCGAAACCCCATTTATTCCTACTTAACAAAGGGATGAACAGCGGAAAGCCACAAAAAGAGCCATTTACCAATAGTTTTGTAGTCATTTTTGACTTAGAACAGGACTGCGAAAATCTTTATTTTGTTGCTTACAGTTTATGGAAAACAAATTTTTGGCATCAACATTTAGTGGGTTCCGTAATTCCATTTTTACGCCTTAACGATTTCAAAAAGGAGTTTTTTATAAAATCTAAAATTATAATGGAAGAACACGAAGCTCACATAAAGCATGTTGCAGCTCTTAAACTTTTGGAGCAAAAAGAAAAACAATTTCACGAAAACATCAACCTTATAAACGATATGAGAAGAGTGATTTTATATCGTTACTGTAATACAAAATAACCCAGCACTGCTGGGTTATTTACTTGTGGACAGTCAGGGATCGAACCTGAGAAGTTAACTGCAATATGTTCATTCTTAGCTTTAAATCAATTAGACTTTTTGACTTTTGGTCTGTCCGCGTTAACTCCAATCCACCTTTTCAAAAAAATTCCAATGTCATTCATATCTTCTAGATTTTTAATATAGTTATAAACTGTTATTCCACCCAGTGCAAACTGGAAAAATGTTGCTGGAGGACATCCAAAAAAAGAAACCGATAAAAAACTAAGTACTACTAGTATTCATAAATTAGTTAATTCAAATATAATAAAAAAAATAAAAAAAGTCAAGTCTTTTCAGACCTGACTTTCATTTTGTTTAACCCAAAGGTCACCACAACTAGGGCTAAACTTATTTTTTGTGCTTCTTATTCAGGCTTTTAAGTAATATCGAAATCGTAAAACTGACCACAGCTCCAACGGTAGCTAAGATAACCGTTTTGGCAATATCATCAGAAGAAAGATTAGGTGCAATACTTAAAAATGTACCTCCAGCAGTTCCCATCAAGGTGGGATTATTGGCTGTCATCAGTTGTAGTAAGCTGACTTGCAGCTGACAAAACTCCTCCAGCTACTGCTACATAACCGCCAATGGTAGTTATAATGGCAGGTAAAGCTATTGGAGCAGCTAAAATTGTTCCTCCAACGGCAGCCAATGCCAACCCAACAGTTCGAAGCACTTTGAAAAACTTTGGTGTGGGAGCTTTTGCTCTAGTAATGATTTTTTTCATAATTACGTTTTTTGTCATCCTGTAAAGGATCTATTGGATAATTAATTCAACACTTTCTTTATTGTCCAAAGCTTT
>JACCDV010077857.1_pt1 | contig 20814 bp, 21 predicted proteins | sample 7446131 | NCBI WGS metagenome assembly JACCDV01 (sample SAMN15323448, study PRJNA562643) | freshwater metagenome | isolation source: river surface water | place: USA:Blue River Watershed | collected 2017-08-17 | reverse complement strand
CCATCCCACGTCATGCCCGAGGATGCACCGAAGACGCCGTTGTTGTTGAACTGCAACTGCGTGTTCGAGCCTGCGACCACGCCAGAGCCACCCCTGCCTGCCAGCACCTGCACGTTGCCGGAGGCGTCCTTGTAGAACAGCCTGCCGTCGAAGTAGTTCAGTGCCAGTTCGGCACCGGAGGAGCCGCTTGTGAGGTTCGATGCCGACGGCGTGTTACCGGTCGTGCCGCTTGCGTAGATCAGGATCGGTGTGTATCCGGTTTGGGCCATGATTTTTCCTCAGAATGAACCGCCAGCAATGCCGCCAGTGATCTGGCCTGTACTGGGGTTGCAGGTTATGGACGAGTTTACCAACTGGGGCAGGTTCCCGGTAGTGGCAGAGACGAACGTCAGGTAGTTGGTGGCGTTGGTCGAGTCGGCCGTGATGGCGGTGTTCGTGGCATTGGTGGCCGTGCCCACGGTAACCCCCGTCGGGTCTGACCACTGGGGCGCAGATCCACTGGATGTCAGCAGGTAGTTGCTGGTGCCAATGCCCAGTTTTGCCAGCGTGGTGGCCCCTGTGGCGTACAGCAGGTCGCCGATGGTGTACGAGGAGATGTTCGTGCCGCCCTGAGCCACCGCAAGGGTGCCAGAGGTCACCTGCGAGGCCGCGATGGCGATGCTGGTGGTGGCAGCGGTGGTGATCTGGCCCTGAGCATTCACGGCGATCACCGGCACGGCCGATGCGGAGCCGTAGGTGGCTGCGCTCACGCCGGTGTTGGTGATGCTGAACTGCGTGCCAGTCAGGGTCAGGCCCGTGCCTGCGGTGTACAGGGTCGAGTCGCTGACCTGCACGAAAGTGATCGCGGTCGTGCCGAAGGTGATCGTGCCGACCGTGTTGACAACATAGGTCTCGCCAGCACCGGTCACGCCACTTGTGATGAAGAATGCGTCGCCATTGCCCAGACCGTTGGGGTCTTTGACGGCGTAGGTGTCCGCATCGGTGGCCCGGGTCAGCACCCATGCGGTCGATCCATCGCCGACCACGGTGACGGTGTAGACGCCGTTTTCGAACTGGTTGGTCTGGTTGTAGATCAGGATGCGGTCGTTGACAGAGGCCACCACACCGTCGGGCGTGAAGGCTCCCAGAGTGCCTGCGTTGGTCAGTGTGGCACCCACCCCCACCCCGGGGCCACCCGGCTGGTTGTAGGTGGCATTCAGGTTGATGCTGGGCACCTCGTACTTGACCGGGGTGTGGTAGGTGATGCCCGAGGACACCAGACCGTCCACGTACTGCTTGGTGGCGACTTCCAAGGCGCTCGTCGGGTTCTGGGTCACAGCCACCGATGTCAGGCCACCCAGCGTCAGGCTGGACGCACCCAGCGCGATGTTGGTCGTGCCGATGGTCACCGACGAGTTGGTCAGGGCCGAGTTCGGGATGTTGGTCAGCGTGTTGGTCGAGCCCGAGATCGACTTGTTCGTCAGGGTGTCGGTCGTGGCCCGGCCCACCAGCGTGTCGGTGCTGGTCGGCAGGCTCACAGTGCCGGTGTTGACGATCTGCGCGATGACGGGGGTCGTCAGGGTCTTGTTGGTCAGCGTCTGCGTGCCGTTGAGAGTGACCACCGTGCTGTCGATGCTGACCGTCTTGGCAGTCGAGCCGTCGAACGTGGTGCCGGAGTTCAGTTGCAGGCCGGTGCCCACCGTCAGCGCGGCCGTGGTGCTGGCCGTGATCGTGCCCGAGCCGCCCAGCGCCACGTTGACCCCGTTGTAGGTCACGCTGGAGTTGGTCAAGGCGCTGTTGGGGATGTTCGAGAAGTTCGCGCCACCGAATGTGGGCGATGCACCCGACGCAACAGACTGGTTAATCGTGTAATTGCCGCCAGAGATCGTCAGGGTGTTCGTGCCGTTGTCCACGCCCGTGCCGCCACTGGCCGGGTTCAGGATGCCTGCCAACGTCACAGCGCCGCTGGTGGCCGTGCTCGGGGTGAATCCGGTGCTGCCTGCGCTGAAGCTGGTCACGCCACCGGCGACGGAGAACTGCCTCCATGCACCCGAGGCGTAGCCGTCAAAGGTGTCGGTGGTGCTGTTGTAGCGGAACTCGCCCGGGGTGCCCGAGGGCTGCTGGGCGGTGGTGCCCACTGGCACACGCATGGCCCCGGTGCCCGGGATCACCGGGTTGGAGGCCAGCGCCAGCGTGATGTCGCCTGCGCCGTCGCCGTTTGTGACGGTAGTCTGGTCGGTCGTGCCGAGGATGTTGACCTTGCCCACGGTGCCGGACTGGATCGCCAGCATGCCGGTGCCCGTCAGGCTCACAAAGTTGCTCAGGAACGTGCCGAGGCTCACTGTGGGGTTGCCAGAGACGCCGTCGGGGTTGGTGATACCCAAGCCTGCCCCGACCGCCAAAGAGCGCGGAGCGACGGTATTTGACCCCGTCTTGACCACGATGCCCGAACCGATGCCGTTCAGGGAGTTCGCCGTGCCCGTCAGGCTGATCTGGAGCGTGCCGCCAGCACCGCCGTCAGCCAGCGACAGGCCAGATCCGGCAGTCAGGTACCGGGCCTGCGTCAGGCCAGCGGCCGAGCCGACTGTCAGGAACGGGTAATTGAGCGCACCGGCACCCGAAATGGCACCGGTCGTGGTCTGCACCGTCTGGCCGTTTTGGACGATTGGTACGGACTCAGAACCAGTCAGTGGCCCGGCATCAGGAAGTTGTGTGATCGTTACTTGTGCCATGTCATGAACTCGGTGTGATGATGTCGATGTTGCCGTTTTGCTCTGGCGTGTCCGTATTTTGCTCTGTGCTGATCATGAATTGCTCACTTCCACCAGTCACAAGAGCATCGTCGTCCACAGCCACACTGACATCAGGTCTCGGGAACTGTAGCGTGATCCGCTCGGTTTTTCGAGCCGGGAGGCGGTACGGGTCTTTCTCATCAGCACAGCCCTGCTGGCACACCTTCAGGCCCGGGAAGTTCGGGTCTGGCATTGCCTCGATGATCGGCCTCTTCATGCGACAGCGGTCGCAGATGAAGATTGCGATTACTGCATTGCCTTCGGTGTTCAGAAAACGAGGCATGGCTTACCTCGTGTAGACGCTGATGTTCGGGGCGAAGTAGATCGGCGACTTGTCGCGCTCTTCGTTCTCGGCCATGAGGAAGTATTTCTCGGCTTGGCCTTCGAGGTATTGAATCCGATTCAAGTCCACGCCGGGCAGCACCATGCTCATCTGGTGGGCCAGCATGAACTGGACGGCCTGATTCCACCGCTGGGGGATCTCAAGTTCGCCCGACAGGTCGCCCACGTCCATGATCTGGCGCGAGTACCAGATCGTCATCTGCACGAACGGGTCACTGGGCGCAGGCCACAGGGTGATCTTCGCCTGCGGGATCGTGCGGTTGAACCAGTATTGGTACGGCTGGTTGGCCGTGAAGTTCTTGTTGGGCAGGTTGGTGTAGTCGTCGCGGTTCAACCGGGCCATGGTGACCTCGGTGGACATGTTGCCCACGTAGAACTCGCGCACGGCCAGAGTGCCGCCGCCCGTCTCGCGCATGCGGTAGTAGGGCACGGTCACGCCCGGGTCGATGTCGTACCACAGCCACTCGTTGTTGACCCACGTCTCAGTGCCGGTGTCCCTGAGCAGGTTCCACGTGATGCCATCGTTCGACCACTCCAGAAGGATGTGAAATTCGCCACTGGTGCCGGGCAAAATTCCAATCGATCCGGCATAAACCGGGTTGTTTGCGCCGTAGTTGACTGAGATGTTTCCGTTCGGGGAGCTTTGCACGTCAATCGTGTTGACGTTCCCGTCGAAGGCATTTGCCGCGATCCCGGAGGATGCCGCATAGGTGCCTGCTGGGCGCTGCATGGTGCGATACAGGGCATTGAGCACGTCCACGCCGCCCAAGGGCAGCAGGTACTCGTACTGATCGGGGCGCAGACCGTAGACCTTCTTCTCGATGGCCCAGTAGTTGATGCCCTGATTGATCAGGTTGCTCAGGGTGAAGAACAGCGCCTGCTTGGACGCTTGGACTTGCTCAACGGTCAACTCCTCGGCCAGCTTGCCCGAGAGCCGGGCACCTTGGTCGATGAATTTCTGAACGCTGACGACTGTCTGTCCTACGGTTCCGCTGTATGCCATGTGTTACCTCACCATCCGGGGCAGTTCCAGCGTTTCATGGAAGCACGTGCTCGGCTTCCCTTCTCGCTTTTCTCTGCGACAGGCTCCATTCTCGCGCAGAAAGAGTCCCTGCGGGGGCCTCCTTGGGGCTGCGGAGCCTTGAGGTTCGATCCGGTCTCGCGGTTGTACTTGGCCCGGCCCTTCTCGGTCAGGCCAGCGCCACGCGATGCAGGCAGCTTCTCGCCCTTTCCGATGGACAGGCTCACGTCGCCACCCTTGGCCTTCTTGGCGGTCTTGGCGGACTGTTTGAAGGCATCGGCGGTGGGTGCGCCCGGGGCACCGGGCTTGCGCATCTTCTCGCCAGATCCTTCAGCGATGCGCTGGCGCTTGGCGTGGATGTTGGCGTACAGGCCACCACCGTCGGCCTTCTTGGCGCGGCGCTGCACGTCGTAGGCAATCGCCACGGCTTGCTTTTGAGGCTTGCCTGCGGCCATCTCTGCCTTGATGTTTTCCTTGAAGGCCTTGTCGGACTTTGATTTGGTCAGTGGCATCACGGCCCCTCTTTCACCAAAAGCAGGATGAACATCGAGGAGACTGCGTTGTTGTTTGCACTGCCGATTGCAGTTGCTTCAACCGTGGTCTTCTCTGGGATTGCCAGAGGGTACTCGAACACGTAGTTCGCCACGCCGTTGTTGAGCGTGGTGAGCGCCGCAGTCATGCGGATGTTGTTCACGCCACGGGTCAGCAAACGACCTTGAACTTGGGTTGAACCGCTGGCTTGACCGGTCGAAAACAGGCCCTGCGACAGGTAGGCTGTGTACCCGGCTGGGATGGTGTAGCTGCCCGTCGTGGTGTTGTTGTAGTCGAGCTTGATGATGTCATACGCAGTCGCGGGAACGCCAGCAGTCACCGTGCCGGTGCCGATGTAGATGTCCCCGGCGGCGCTGTTGCCAGAGCCTGCGGTTGCCACGTAGGCGTAGTTCACGCGAAGCATCGCCTTGGTCATCGTCACAGCCGTCTGGCCGTTCATGGTGACCGTCTCGGAGACCTCGTTGTAGTTGGCATCCAGCCCTTGCACAACGACTGTCCGAGCACCAGTGCCTGCGCTCGTGTCGTTGGCGCTCGTCGAACTGACCGTCATCTGGAGAGCGGCCGACGGGAAGGTGATCAGGCTTTGCAGCGGCCAAACCGATACTTGGGTCTGATCCACATCAGGGTTAAATCCGAAGACGGTGACGTTCCTGTGGCCTTGGATCTGGCCCCGGGAAACTTGCAAATCGAAGGGCTCATGAGTCCCTTGGCGTGTGATCGACGAGATGATGGTGCTCATTACACGATCCCTGCTTGGATCACGTTCAGCGTGACCGTGCCAGTGCCGGAGTTGACCAGCACCTTTATGGCGCTGATCGGGAAATTGATTGAGCCATCTTCGTTGCCAGTCTTGCTGGTGATGCTCACGTCATCGAACCACGTCGTGAAGCCGATGGCCGGGTCGTCGTAGCTGAATTGAATTGAGTAGTTGACGGTGCCACTCACTACGGCCGCGAAACCGATGTTCACGGGTGTGACGTTGGTGTTGATCACCACGGGGTTGGAAGACCCGGTGCCCGTCTTTGAAACGGTTTGGACTCTCATGTGTGCTCCTCAAGAAAAGCAGGGGCCGAAGCCCCCGCTTTGGTTCAGCAGCTTCCGCCGCGCTTCTTGGCTGGTGCCACCGTGACCGATTCCTTGGTCTTGGTGACTGCGCCCGGGGCCTTGTCAGCACCGGTCAACCCGCCCAGAAGGGACTTTGCGCCTTGGTACAGCTTGCGCGGGACGCCACGGATGGCACGGGCCATGTCCATGTCTTCCTCGCTGGGGCCAAAACTCCTGTCATAGGCACCCTTGCTCAGGTCTTTCTCACCCTCTTCGCGGTAGACGCTGCTGCCGCCGCCAGCATATTTGCCGACTTTGCCGCCACGCTTGAAGGTGCCCGATTGCAGGCTGTTCGCCACGGGGCGGCTGACGAAGTGACGGGGCATCTTTTCAGCTTTCCCGTCACTCACGACGTTACCGCCCGTGGCGTAGGCTTTTTTTGCTGCGCCACCTTTCTTGTAGCCGCCAGCATTGGCCTCTTTGACCTCGCCCGTCTTGGTGTTCTTCACACCGGGCTTGGCCGTGTTGGCCGGACGGTTTTCCCAGTTGCCGCCCTCGATGGCGTTGCCCAGACCGGGAACCTTGCCGCCCTTCTTGAAGCCGCCAGCGTTCGACATCTTGACGCCACCAGTGGTGCCGTTGGTCTTGCCTTTGCCAGCAGTGGACATCTTGGTGTTCTCATAGGCCTTTTCGTTGCCCATGATGGAGCCACCCATGGCGTAACCGCCCGGCTTGCCCTCTTTCACCTCGCCGGTGCCGTGTGCCTTGTCCTTATGGGAGGTTTCCAACTTGGTCTTGGCGAACGGCTTGACGCTGTTCTTGAGGGTGGTCTTGGTCTCAGCGGAGTCGATCTTGCCGCCAGAAGCCTTGCCGTGGGCCTTCTCGGCCGACAGGGACTTGTGGTGCTCAAGTTCTTTTTCCAGCTTGGCGCAGTCGGCCATCGAGCCACCCTTCTTCATGCCGGTCATGGCACGACGAACTTGGGCGGCACGGGCAGCACGAGCGGCCGGAGCCATACCTGCCAGAGCCTGACGGCCCATGGCCTTCATCGGGGGCACGCCCACGGCATTGCTGCCTGCGGGGTTCTGCACCACGGGCATGGCACCACCCATCTGCTTGTGAGCGACTTTGCCGCCCTTGGCATATTGGTTGGGGTTCATGGCCTTGCGGCGCTCGGCCATCGACGGCTTTTTCGGAGCCTTGCCAGATTCGGCGGCGTCGAACGGGTTGGCAGCAGAGTCGCTCATGGACTTGAAGCCCTCGCTCTGACCTGCTGCTTTGACCTTGCCGCCCTTCTTGAGTTTCAAGATGACGGAAGGCTCGTCGGTGAACATCTTCACCATCGGTTTGAATTGACCCATGTCGGCCTCCTATTAGGCAACGAGGTTCTGGTTCACACCCAGTGCACCAGCACGGGTGGCGTTGGGGCCCACAGCCAGACCGGGCAGCAGGATGCCCATCACGAGGCGTCGAGCGCCATCGGGGGCGCTGGAGGGCACGTAGGTGCCTCGCACGTCACCAGAGGTGGTCGTAGCGGTCGTGGTGACAGCAGCGGTGAAGGTGCCAGCATCAGCAGCCAGAGCGCCAGCCCAGCCAGCACGGGCGATGTAGCCAGCGTTGGTGATGCGGACGGGGGAGCCGAGGATGTCGGTGGTGCCCAGAGAGATCGTTGCGCCCACAGCGCCGGAAACGGTCGCAGCGGTGATCTGGTAGAAGGCCTTCTTGCCGTTGACGGTGGTGGACTGCGTGGTGCCGGTGGCGATCACTTCGCTCATCGGCTGGCCGTAGAAGTCGAAGCCGGTCACGGTCACGTTGCGGTTGGTGATGGTGCCAGTGCCGATGGTCACGGACACAGCACGGGGCACGTCCACTTGCAGGGCGGTGGTGCCGTCAGAGCGCAGCACGGAGGTCACGCCGGTACCGGCGGTCAGGGTGATTGCGGCGGTGTAGGCAGAGGCAGCGGCAATGTTGGCAGCACCTTTGGCGAGGGGAACGCTGTCCCACACGTAGATACGGCCGAGGGGGCCCACGCCCAGACTCATCGGAGACGGGTCGTAAGAGTTCTCCGGGTCATTGACGTTGGTGCCCATGTACGTCTGGGCAGCGCCCAGAAACAGGTCATCAGAAAATTGAGGCATCGTCTTCTCCTTGAAAAGCTTGACGTGATGGAAAAAGGGGCCGAGTTTCCCCGGCCCCGCTTGGCTTAGACGCCCGGTGTGCCGAAGGCGCAACGAGGATCGGTGAAGCCGAGGTCATAACGCTCGGTGGCCTTGTAGCGCATGGTGTCGGTTTCGAAGTCACCTTCCATGGTCTTCTCCAGACGACGACGCATCAGCAGCTTGAAGCCTTCCGGTGCATCGGTCTGAACCCACCATGCGGTGTTCGAGGTCAGACGCGACAGAACAGCAGCGCCTTCGTCCAGCAAGCCGATGGATTTCACCGGGTTGATGTCGTTGTTGGCGTTGCCGGTGCGCAGGACGCTCTTCAGCAGCACTTCGGCTTGGAAGATGTTGCCCGGAGCCACGATCAGTTGACGGGGCACCAGACGGATCTTCTTGCCGTTGTTGTCCACGGCCTGACGGATCTGGATCAGCATCTGTTCCAGAGAGGTCTGGGACAGCACAGCGGCGGTAGCCAACTGGTTGCTGAAGGTTCCGTTCACGATGGGGTGAGCCGTGTTGATCAGGGACACGCCGTCGCCGCCGGGGAAGTTGTTGTTGAAGGCGGTGTTCAGCACGTTCGCTGCCAGCAGTTCTTTGGTTTCCACCAGAGACTGGGCGAGGTGACGGGCATAGACCTGACCGATACGGATGTGGTCGCCGTCTTCCACCAGCACTTTGGTCAGCGCGAAGGCCAGACCATATACCTTGTACAGGTACCGCTTGAGGAAGAGAACGCCGCCCTGCTGATAGGTCACCGGAGTGCCGTCAGGCAGTTGCGGAGCAGCGCCGAAACCGTACAGCACGGGCTCTTCATGGTAGTTACGGGGGATGCCGTCTTCTTCGCGGAACACACGGCTCCACTCGTCGGCACGTTGGTCATAGACTCCGTCAAAGCACTCGTTGAGGATGGGCTCAACGATGGAACGGAAGTCGGTACTGCGCATTGGTGCGGCCATTTTTTACTCCTTGGCTAGTTATGCAATCGCGGTGGTGGCACCGAAGAATTGCGAGTTAGCACACACGACGCGAACGATAGTGAAAGCGTCGCCCCAGTCATTGCCCGGGTAGGGAGCAATGTCAACCACACGCATCTGACCTTGTTGGCCGTTGCCCACGCCAGTTGCAGCACCCAGAGTGCACTGCGACAGGCCGGTGGTGCTGGAGCCCACGGTCACGTTGGTGAAGTTGTACTCGTTGCCGATGGTCGTTTGAGCCATCGAGCCGTCAGCCTGAATTTCATACACGATGTAGGGATCGTTGTAGAAGTAGGCGACGCACGAGCCGACGGTGTATGCCGTGTTGGCAGGCCAGTAGTTGGACACACGAGCACGGCCCGTGGTGTCAGTCCACTGAACACCAGCGAAAGCACCGACCCAAGCACCAGAGGTGGTGGCGGGGGTGATGGTGCCGAGAGTACCGCCGATAGCGGTGGTTTGGTAGCGAACGGGCTGACCTTTGAAAATGTCAGTGTTGAACGCCGAAGGGATACCGTTAGCAAGCGCCTGTGCGCGATCCAGACCAGAGGGATGGAACGCAGGACGCAGGCCGAACGGAGCAGAGGTTGCACTCATTTGGGACTCCTTGATTAGCCCGAGAAGACGGGCGTTCGGTTGGGTTGCGATTCAATAGAGCCGATACCTTCGCCTTCGACGCTCACCAGCGAACGACCGTTGCTGTCGCGCTGACCTTGGAGGTTCTCCAACTGGACACGGATCTTGTCAGCTTCCTCACGAGGTTTCTCGTGGTGCTGATAGAGCATGACCTCTTGGTAGATGTCCATGGGCAACTTGAACAGCAGCATCTCGTTGCAGGAGATGTAGCCAACATGCTCACCCGACTTCACGCGATAGTCCTCGTACCCGGGCAACTCGTCCGATTTAACGGGAACGTACCCAAGACGCATGCGCTTATCGATGCTGTCGTAGCTGTTGGTTGTCGAGAGCCAGCAAAGGTGCCAACCGTCCATAGACGGCAGTTTCGGCAATGCTGATTGCGTCATCTCCTCGCTCCACATCTTGCGACGTTCCTGCGCTGAAATGAACTTATCTTCCGGCGCACGGTGGCTTGCTTCCCCGTTATCACGGTCTTGGCGACCACCGGCGTTGAGAGATTTTTTGATGCGAGAGTCCATGATGTTTTCTCCAAGTATTAGTTGCGGATGCCATTGGCACGGTCATAGGCGATGAACTGTTTGATCATCTTGGCCTTGCGTTCAGGATTGTCCCAAGCGCCAGCTTCCTTCATCGCTTTCACCCGATCAGGCGAAAGGACGAACTGGGAGCGGTTGGTGCCCCCATAGGCTGCTGATGCTTCACGTCCTGCACTTCCCACAACATTCCTCGGTCGTCTGACATCACGAACATCGTCGTCATTGGAATCATTGTAGCGATGCGGCAACTCTTTTTGCAAACGGGATGTCAACTCGTCCCAGTAATCCGGGTCTGAGGGGTTCCATCCCTGAGTCACCATCAACTCGTCGATCTTCTTCGCCACCCGGCTGTCCGGGTCTTTGGCGGAGGGGTCGTACCAGTCGTTTTTGCGCATCCACTGAGCCGCCAGCTTCTGCACGGTCGGGTCAGGCATGTTCACCTGCTGCTGGGGGCGGCGCAGTTCCTCGTCGGCCTGCTGCTTGAGCAGGGCAAGGTTGCGCACCTCCTCACGAGCGGCGTCCCAGAGGGTCTGGGCCTCGACCATGGCCTGCCCATCGTTGTTCTGGGTGGCCTCGGCCAGCTTCATCTTGGCGTATTCGAGGCGCACTTGGGCGTCTTCGATGCCTTTTTCGATGCGGGTGACCTGCTCGGCCTTGGTATTGCGCTCCAACTGGCTCAGACGGCGCTTGAACTCCTCGTTTTCACGCTGGAGTTGCTGCAAACGCAGGTCTTTTTCCTGATTTGTCTTGCGAATCAGGTCTTTTTTGGCCTTGCGACGGTTCCGTTTGGCCGCACGCAGTTCGGCGTCGTCGTCCGGGTGGTCGGCGTCTTCGTCAACAGCGCCACCATCGGCCTTTTCGCCGGGTTGAATCGGATTCAACTGCTTTTCATCGCCGTCATCGAGCAGCCCATCGGGCAGATCGACCGTTGCAGAGCCATCTTGGCCCTCAATCACGGCGATGTCGTCTTGATTTTCTTTCGGATCAGCCATGGTTCACTCCTCAGACGTAGGCTTTGAAGGAAAGGGGGTTTGCAGTGACCTTGGCGATCAGTTCGTGATCGTTGAGGGTCATGAAAAGCACGGGATCTTCGAGGTCGTCCTCGCCCGGGACACGAATTTCCCAGCGATCACCGCCCCATTTGGGCACTCGGACGTAGTCGCCCACCTGTGCCCATGTTCCCTCGACCCATGGCTGCATGGTGTCTCGGTTTTTGAACGCCAAAGGGCCCATCGCCACGATCTTGCCGATCATGTTGTTCCACTTCTCGTTCTCTTTGGTCTCTTCGACAAGGATGATCTTGCCTGCCGTCTTCTTTTTGATGCGGCGTAGCTGCACTACGACCCGGCCACCAAACGGCTCCATGCCCGGATTGACGTTGGGGAAGGCCCAAGCCAGATCATCGGGGTTCGGTGCGTCATACGAGGCCTCAAAGGCCGCGATATGCTGCTTCTCTTCTGCGTCGTTCACTCTCTTCTCCTTCACGCCATATCTCAGGCGCATCGTTAAGCACTTTGCAGTGCGGTCTCACCCCGGAGTGGGGCTATCAATCCTGATTCTTTTCTTCGTCGAGCATAGCATCGATGATGTCCAAGGTCTTCTGGAGGCCTTGGTGCTCACCCACCATGCGTTGGTACCCGTCCCAAGTGGCAGGCACACCATGAGCCATGGCGACCTGCAACTCAGCCTGACGGATCTTGACCCTGTGGATCAGTTGTTCGATCATTTTTTCTTGGCTTGGGACAGACCGCCAGAGGGCTTGCGTGCCTGACTGCCACCCTTGGGCTGGTAGCTGGTGCCATCCAGCTTCTCGCCCATGGCGATACGCTTGTGCTGGGGCACGTTGATGCCCTTTTGCTCTTGATCACTGATTGCCATTTCAAACTCCTTGAGGTGGCGTTTCGGGGACGGCCGGGGCCGCTGGGGATTGTCCCATCTCTGGGGGTTGCATCTGCGCCATCGCCACGTCATTGATGGTCTGGTGCGTCAGCTTCGCATTCTCGATGGCAACCTTGGTGCGATTGTCATCGACGTGCTCTTGCATGTCCTTTTGCAGCTTGGCCTGCGCCAGTTGCTGGTCGGCCTGATCCTTCGCGGCCTTGCGCTGAGTCTCGGCCATGCTGGTGTCCTTGACCACCTGTGCGTCGGGCGGCAGGGGCACGGGCTGCTGCTTGCGCTGCTGGGCCATCTGCACGAGGGATTGCAGGGCCTGCTGGAACTGGCCGAAGACCTGTTCGCTGTCGAGCATGACGTGACCGCCCACGGTCGTGTAGACCTTGTCGATGACAGGGGTCAGATCCGGGTTGTCGTAGTTGTCCACAGGTTTTCCCATGGCCTGCTCGACGTACCCGTTGGAGCGGTTGAGGTACCACAGCGTCATGTGCTGCTTGAGGTGCTCGATCAGGTTGTTGAGGTAGGTCGGGTCAGCGAACGGCGACTGGCCGAGGAACGGGTTCATCGCAAATTGCAGGTGATCCTGAATGTGCGCGATGTGATCCTGCTGGATGTAGGCGTAGGCAGGCTGTCCGATCAGCATGGCAGCGTTCTCGTCGGCCGAGGTGCGCTGCTCCGGTGCCGGGGTGTCCTTGAGCAGTTCGTTGATGTTGGGCACCTTCATCTGCTTCAAGGTACGAGACAACACGGCATTCATGTTGAACTCGTTGGGGTAGTCTTTTGCAAGCGCCAGCACGGCTTGGTTCTGGGCCATGCGCTGGGTCTCGGAGAAGATGTGCGGGTCGCTCACCGGCACCACGTCGGTGTTCTTGGCGAAGTCCTCGCGGGTGATCTCCAGATCCTCGACCATGTCCCCCTTCTGCATGTCGTCGAAGTACCAGCGGTTCAGGCGGCAGAGCACCTTGAGCACACGGGCCTGCGAGTCGTGCAGACGGGCGTGGATGGCCGAGAACACAGCAGCGCCCTGCTCGATCAAAGCCTGCGTGGTGCCCACGGGGGAGTTGCTGGTCACGTCAGCGATCTTCTCCTCGCTGGTGGTGACCACGCCCTTGGCAGCGTTGTCCAGCCAGCCCAGCAGTTCAAACAGCACCGGTGAGGGCGGATTGAAGGGCATGGGCATGGCGATCTGGCGGATGTCCTGCACGCCGGGTGCGCCCTCGATCTCCACGATCTGGGTCACGTCCACCTGCTGGCTTTGGCCGCTGATCTTCGCGCCCTTGAGCTTGAGCATCGTGGCCGTGTTGTTGATGTGCGCCGTGTCCAGCAGAGCACGCAGGGCACCGGTCAGGGCTGCGGACAGGCCACCGATCAGGTGCGGCAGGCCGATGGCATAGGCACCACGCCACGGGATGAACTTGAACTCGACGATCCAGTCGAGCTTGGTCATCGTCTCGTCCTTCTCCTCCCAGTTGCGGTACAGGCCCAGCACCTCATTGTCGAGTTCGTCGATCATGAGGATGTACGGGGCGCTCTTGCCCTTGGTCTCTTTGTCGTCTTCGAGTTCCAGCCACGTGTAGATGTGGTAGACCTTGCGCAGGCCGTCCTTGTTCTCCTCGAACTGCTTGCCCTCGACCTTGTTGTTGGCCTTCTCGACCTTGCTCTGGTCAACGGTCTGGCTGGCCTTCACGAAGTTGACATCGCGGTACATGCCGTTGCGGATGCGGCGCTCGAACTCGTACTGCGTGATCTCGTGCACTTCGGCCGCACGCTGGGCCGTGTAGAAGTTGGTGGCCGCGAAGGGCAGGATCACCCGGTCGATGGGCAGGAACTCCACCACGGGGCGCTTCTTGTCCTCGTCGAACCACAGCTTGAAATACTGAGATCCGCCCAGCGGCAACTGGGTGAGCAGTTGCTCCTGCTCGTCGCGGAACTCTTCGATCTGCTCGGTGATCTGCCAGTTCAGGAAGTCACGCTTGCGCTCGGAGGTCTGTGACTTGAGTTCGTCCATCTTGCCCAAGACCTTGGTCTTGACCGGGCCGTCTGGCGGGAACAGTTCCTTGATGGCCCGGGCGGCGAAGTCCACGCAGCCCTCGGCCATGGCCGGGTGCACCACCTTGGATGCGCCCATGAACGTCGCGCCACCGGGGGCGTCGTTGCCCATGCCGGTGCGGCGAATGCCCTCCTCGTACTGCTTGTCGCGCAGGCTCCGGGCCTCCTTGTCCGACTCCAGCAGGTCGAGGTAGCGGAAAGCCAGCGAGGACAGCGTGCCCGGGTCGATGATGTCTGCGAGGTTGTCGTAGAAGTCCGGGTTGAACTCGGGGCCGTCGTCGAGGTTCACGATGGCCGAGCCGTCCGGCTGCTCTTCCGTCTCCAGTTCGGGCAGATCGACGACTGCGGAGCCGTCCGGTTGCTCTTCAATCGGGAAGTCGTCTTGGTTCAGTTCGTCCATCATTTGGCCTTCTTGGTCAGTGCGAGACGCATGGTATCAATGTTGTTGTGAATGGCTACACGGGCCTTCTTGGCCTTGCGTGGGGCTTCCTCATCATCACCGCGACGCATTGCCAAGTGGCGCTGTGCAGCGATGTTGCGCTCAGGGAATGCGTGGAAATCATCGTCGCCGTAGCCCGGATGACGACCACCAGTGACTGCTCCACCTTCGGCCATGAACTTCACAGGCTGGGGAGCGGAATACTCTTTGCCTTTGGCCTTGATCTGGTCTTCCGGCTTGTCGATCTCGTACTCGCCGTTGTTTTTCAGCGCATGCTCGATGTGAGCGGGACTGACATTGTGCGTGAACGAGGTCTCGTGCCCCAGATTGCTGGTGGACTCGGTCGGCGTGGTCATCAGGATGTGACCGGCCTCTTTGCCATTTTTGGTCTTGAAGCGATTCTTGGGCAGGAACTCAGTGTCCTTGAACCGCGAATCGGTCGGGATCATGTGAGGCGTGCCGTCATCGTTGCTGCCCACTTGCACCAGACGTGGGTGCAGGATGTGCTGGCGCTGGTAGTCGAAGCGCAGGCCGTTGACCGTGCGGTGGCCGTAGTGCGCCTTGTCTTCCGTGGTCTTGCGGCCGGTGCCACTGAAGTGACCTTCCGGGCCTTCCGCCTTCTCTTCGTCGCTCAATTCCTCTTTGCTGCGGCCAGTCGTCCAGTATTTGGCGTGCGTGATGGCCCCTTCCATGTCTTTCGCCAGCTTCGAGCCGCGCTTGACATCGGTGACCATGTACGAGCCCTTGGGAGGCGTTTTGTTGCCCTGCTCGTTGGTGAAGTCGCCACGATTGTCGGCAGCGAGAACGGTGTTGCGCACACGGGCCTTGTCGCGGCCGATGTTTTCGCTGATCTCGCGGCCCTTCTTGACCTTCGGCCCGACGTTGGAGTGGGTCACGTAGTAGCCGTTTTCGGGGTCGTGCAGTTCGTTGGTCTTGCCATACGAGTTGGCGACGATGCCGGGCAGGCCGTTTTGCTTGCGCTGCTCGTTCAGGTGACGGATCACATGGCGCGAAGAGACATCGGTCTCGTCCACCACGTTGGGGCGGAACAGGGTGACTTGGTTCTTCTTGTCGGCACGCTCTGCTGCTTGGCGCAGGGAGCCAGTGTGGGCAAGAATCCAGTCCCTCGTCATGGCCGGGTCGTGCTTGGCCTGCTCGTGGGCGGCGCGGCGCACAGCAGCGTTGACGTACTGGGACTCGGCGTTCGGGGCGAAGCAGGTGCCCTTCTTCGTGTCCACGATGCCGTTCTCGTCCACGCCACCGCCGCAGCCAGTGGTCTGGCCCGGGCAGGTGTTGATCACGTGGTGCTTCATGTTCTCGCCATGGCCCGACGTGTAGAGCGCATGACCGGCCGTGCCCTTGGAGGCATAGCCCACGTAGGTTCGGCCGCTGCCGTCGGTCTCGTGGCGGACGGTGTCCAGCTTCTCGGACTCGTCCAGAGTGTTTGCCGTCTTGCCGATGTGCTTGGCAGCACGCAGGCGCTCAAGAGCAGCTTGCTCGTCGGCACGCTGCTGCTCTTCTGGCTTGCTGAAGTGATCGGCCAAGGTCTGCTTGTGGATTGCGCCGATCTTGCCGATGGACAGCGGGTCGCGGTTTTCGGAGCCGTACACCTCTGCACGGGCTTCGTTGATCTGCTTCATGCCTTCAGCATGCGCAGTGCCGTGCCACATGTGCTTGGGCACGACGATGCCCTTGACGCCGCCCGGGCCCTCTGCATCGATCTTCATCCGCTTGGATGTGCTGCTGTCCTTGCTGGACAGTTCCTGCTTCATCTGCTCGACCGAAGGCTGACCGCCTTTGGCAAGGCCCGGGGCCTGCGGACGGGGAGGCTGCGGCCCACCCAGTGCGCCCAGAGCACGGCCCTGCGGGGTCAACTGGAGGATATTGCCGCCCTGTGGGCCCTGTGGGCCTTGCTGGGGCGCTTGCGGAGGCTGCTGCTGGGGTAGCCCACCCTGAGGGCCTTGAGGGCCTTGCCCGGGCATCTGGCCCTGCTGCTGGGGCATCAGTTGCTGGCCGGGTTGAATCCGATTCAAGTCGATGCCGCCGATGGGCATGCCGCTGGGGGTTGCCACGCCACCGGGAGAAGGCATGCCGCTGGGCTGGCGCACGCTCTCCGGCGAGACGTACATCTTGGGGCTCATGTTGGGAGCCTCTTCGATCCCGATGTTCTTCATCTCGATGGGATTGTGGCCTCGCAGCTTCATCAGCATCTGGGCTTTGGTTGGTTGCACGTTGCCTCCTTCGGCTTTGTAAATGACCCCGCCACGCTGATACTGGGGCAGGCCTTCGGTCTTGACTTGCTGGCGCAGGCTGTCGGTGATGGGGAAGTAGTGCAGGTTTGTCACCTCGGGCGGGATGGTGTCGTATCCGCCTTCGGAGTTGGCGCGATAGACGCCCTGTTTTGTCTGGACTGGAATGGCGTTTGGCTGCACCTGAGCGCCATGGGGCTTGCCCAGCTTGTTGAGGAAGTTCGGGACGATCTTGTCGTAGAAGCCCTTCATGCCCTCGCCACCGACCTTAAGGTCAACTCCAGTCAGATTCGATTGCCCGTAGTCCACCAGTTGCTTGCGTGCCCGGTCTGCGAGGTCTTTGCCAATGTAGTTGTCCAACTCGTGAAGCTGGACATCGTTCCTGTCAACCACCGTTTTGCCGTTCTTGCCTATGGCCTTCAGGCTGTACTCGCCAGCTTCCGCCCGGAATGGATTGACGGTGACGTTGTCGATGTGCTGACTCAGGTCGTAGCGGTCGGCCTGCACCTCGCCCGGGGTGATGGCGATGCCGTGGTAGCCGCCACGAGCAGCCTCGCCCAGCACGTGCTTGAGGGCCAACTCGTGCCAGTTCTTCTTGAAGGGTGCATCGGGCACGGCGTTGCGAGTGGATTGGTTGGCTGCACGCATGAGCGCATCGGACTCGTCCATCTCGGCAGTGGTGGCTTCGCCACGGCGGATCTTCTCGCCCAGTTCCTTGCGTCGCGCCTCGCGGTCGTGGTCTTCCTGAGTCTTGTAGCCTTCCTTGCGGCCCTGCTGGTGCCAGTCTGACTGGACTTCCTCTACGTGGAGGATCTTCTCGCCGTTGGGGCCTGTGCGGTCTGACAGGCGCAGGTGGGCCAGCACGTTCGGGTGGTCTTCCCAATGGCCGCTGTGGTAGTCCTGACCCTCGGCTTTTTGTCGCGCCTTGAGTTCTTCATACCGTTTCTGTTTCTCGCTGCCCAGCACCTTGCCTCGGCGCATGTCGGCTTCGTACCACATGAGGTGTTCACGCTGCTGGTCAGTCAGGCCACGCCGGGGAAGGTTGAGCAGCACCTCGCGGTAGTTGTTGCCACCGGGCAGTGCCCATTCACCGTACTTGGTCTCGGGGTCGTACCCCATTCGCTGCATGACGGTAGCCTCTGCCATATCCTGATCGCGGCCGTGCAGGTCGTCGTAGGTCACGTAATCGTCGCCGATGATCTCTTTGGCGACGTTGTCGAGTTCCTCGCGGTATTGGTCGCCGCCCAGCACCCTCTCGTTGAGCAGCGGGGCAGGATGGTTCTTCAGGTGGCCGAGGAACTCCTCCTTGGTCATCTTCTGCTCGGGCAGGCTGATCCTGCGATCCTCCACCTCGTCCTTGCGGAAGCCCGGCTGCTTGCTCACCTCGGCCATGAACTCGGCAGGCGTGCCCTTCGTGCGGGGCACGGCCATCGCTGCCTTTTCCAGTGGGGAGTACATGCGCTGGTTGTTGAGGGCCAGCTTCATGGCGTCGAGGCTCGGGGTCTTGGGTTTCATGGGCGGATTATCGCCGTCTGAGCGGGGTCGGGCAATCCGGGCAGCGGCCGTCAGATTGGCACACCCCCAGCATCTCGCAACTCCTGCTCTTTGCGCCACCGCACCCAGTCTCTAAAAGCCTGCACGGCTTGCTGCTCGTTGACCTCTCCATGGGGGAGGGCGATGACCTCGAATCGGTTTCGGCAGTACGTGGTTCGTACCCCATCAATCTGGGTAACCCGCTCATAGTTCTCTCCTGAGGCGATGTGGATGAAGTCGTCCATGGTGGTCTCCGGTCATGCAGCGTATGGGTTGCCCCCTCCGCGCAGGTTGTAAATCTCTGCGTCCGTGATGTCCTCTTGCTCGATCTCGGCCCGGGGCGGTGCATCGATGCTGATCCACCCGGCATCGCGCAGGTACCGCAGGCCCTGACTGATGCAGTCAACGAACTCGTCGTGCACCGTGCCCTCGGGGAAGGAGCAGATCTGGCTGATCATGCCCTCGGCCCAGTCCCGGACGAACCCCTTACGCTTTCCTGACTCGGGCACCCAGACCCGGCCAGCCTTGATGATGTTCGCCACGATGGACAGGCGCTGCACCTTGTCTGCCCGGCCCGGGTTGTAGGCATGCACCGGCAGGTGGGCACGCTGCAAGTCCTGAATCAGGGAGATGCCTGCGCTCTTGTCCTCCACGAGGATGGTGTCCACCAGCTTCCTGTCCTTGCCCTCGCCGTAGACCGTCTCGTACTCGTTGATCACCCTTGGGCGCAGATCCGGGTACTGGAGGTGCTCCTGCCAGCAGTCGAGGATCATGACGCACATGCCGCCGTCCATGGGCTTGAACACCCCCATGGTGATGCTGCCGGTCGGGTCGTTGATGGTCTTGTCGCTGGTGGCGCAGTCGTAGGACTGGATGATGTACTCCAGCTTCGGGAAGGGCCTGCCGTCCGGCCAGAGGCGGAACCATTCCCGCTTGACGATGCCACCCTCCTCGGGGTCGATGATCTCGGCGTGGATCTCCTGCCGCCCGAGGTTCGTGCCCTCGTACTGGAGGATCTGCTTCTGAAAGGATGGCGCAAGGTTCGCCACGTTCACGTAGGTGCTGGCCTTGGTCACCACCACGTCGTCGCCCTCGCGGCCGATCAACTCCATCACCAGCGGCTTGGGCTTGGGCGTGGTCGAGGCGATGATCCGTGTCCGGGAGCCCAGACGCACGGCGAACATGATCATGTCCCATGCCTCTTGCAGGTAGTCCCATGCGGCCAACTCATCGAGCCATGCCCCGTGCCACTGACCGCCTCGGAAACGCTCTGGCTCACTGGCCGAGATGCCCTTGATGAAGGCCCCATTGACCAGCTTGATCTCGTGCAGGCTCTTGTTGTAGTCGGCGATCAGGCCCTCGGGGATCACGGCCAGCAGGCCCGAGTCACCCTCGAAGCAGGTGCCCCTGATGTCTCCTGAGGTCGGGGCGGAGACCAGCCAGCGGCTGTCGGGCATCTCGATGGCCCACTGTGACAGCGTCTCTGCCGCCGCCCGGGTCTTCCCGGCTCCCCGGCCAGCCAGCAGCAGCCAGATGTTCCACCAGTCGCCCGGGGGCTCGATCTGGTGGTCGTGAGCCTTGCGCTGCCACGTCAGTTGCCAGTTCAGGATCGCCTGTTGAATCGGATTCAACTTGGCGAACTCCTCCATGAGGCCCGGATCGTTCAGGACGAGGTCAACTGCCCCCATCACTTGTCCCCGTAGGCCTTCTGCTGGCGCTCCATCTTGATGGCCTTCAGGAGTTCCCCGAAGACGTTGTGGTTGTTCTCCACCACCACCGGGTTTTCGTCATCCCCAGCATGGGTGACCCGGTCGCCGTACTTCTTGGGATTGAACTTCGCCAGTAGCTTCAGGCGGGTCTCGATCTGGAGTTTCCGGTGGCCCAGCATGTCCACCTTCTTGATGGAAATCTTCTTGCCCTCTTCATCCTCGGTCTCGGTGATCTCCTCACCCAGCATCGGGGTGTCGGCAATCCTCAGGCAATCCTCGGCGATGGCGTCGTACCCCACGTCACGTGCATGCGCGATGGCTGCGGAAAGGTCGGCGTCCCTCTTCATCCAGTCGTACACCGTCCTCCATGCTGGGAACCCCTCCTGACGGCATATCTCCCTCAGTGGCACTCCTTCACTGAGCATCTCGCACATCTGGCGTGCAATGTCTGGGTCGTAGGTGGAGGGTCTACCTGTCTTTTTTGTCGCGGCTTGCTTTTTGTCGGTCATCTTTCAGTCCTTTGTCGCGCAGTCTTTCAGCGCATTACGGACTGGAGTGTATCCCGGTGCTCATTCCTTAGGCAATGTGTTTTGATAGCTGGCCCACTTGAGGCTGTCGGCCATTTCGAGGTATCTCTCCGGGCCGATCCTCTCCATGGTCATGTCCGGGCGGATGATCACGATCCCCAATCCCAGCAGGACGGCGTCCTCCATGGCTTGGTACCACGCATTTTCGATGGGGTCTTCGGTGGTCATGGCTTGTCCTTGGGCATGGTCATCCAGCCTGCCTCGGGCACCGGGATCGTCTCCTCCATGGTCTGGAACCCGGTTGAATCGGATTCAAGGCTGTCTGGTTGAATCGGATTCAACTCGGGCAGGGATTTCCGGTAGGGCAGGCTTTG
>JACCDV010933287.1_pt1 | contig 20823 bp, 18 predicted proteins | sample 7446131 | NCBI WGS metagenome assembly JACCDV01 (sample SAMN15323448, study PRJNA562643) | freshwater metagenome | isolation source: river surface water | place: USA:Blue River Watershed | collected 2017-08-17 | reverse complement strand
GTTCGGTACGGGGAGATTCTGGATTTTCACACACGACACGGTGCAACGGCGACAATGGCAGTTCGCGCTTATGAATGGCAACATCCGTTCGGAGTTGTTCGAACTCAGGGAATGGAAATTATCGGCTTTGATGAAAAGCCCATAACCCGCACGCAGGTAAATGCAGGAATTTATATCGTCGAGCCACGCGCGCTAGAATCGCTTGAGAGAAACCAACACTGTGATATGCCAACATTGTTCAATCGCGTTGCGCTCCGAGGCGAGCGCACGATAGCTTTTCCGATGCATGAACCCTGGCTTGATGTTGGCCAACCGGCCGATTTAGAGCGGGCGCATATTGAGTGCATCTGATCCATCGTAGATGAGGTAGAATTAATGAAAATTGGTCCAGGTCCCACAGTTAATTTATCGCGCTTTTCTCGTCCAGCAAACGAACTGGAAGTCTTTTACGGACTGCCACGGCAAGTCCGTTTCTGCGTAAAATGCAATATGTCGAACCAACAGCCGATGTCGTCCAATGAATATGCGCATGGCCGCGATGCGACGAAGACGACAATGAGTTTTGACGATGAAGGCGTCTGCCATGCTTGCCGATTCAATGAATTGAAATCGAATGAGGCGGAAATCGACTGGAATGAACGTGAACGTGAGTTGATCGAACTTTGCAACCAGTACCGCAAAGACGACGGCAGTTATGATTGTATCGTCGGTGGCAGCGGCGGCAAAGATAGCGCGATGCAATCCCATTTGCTCAAATATAAATATGGGATGCATCCGCTCACCGTGACTTGGTCCCCGCATCTTTATACAGACATTGGGTGGAAGAATTTCCAAAACTGGTTACACGTCGGGGGCTTTGATAACTATCTTTTCACGCCAAATGGCAAAATCCATCGCCTTCTGACGCGAAACGCAACGATCAACCTGCTGCATCCGTTCCAGCCCTTCATTCTGGGGCAAAAAACCTTTGTCGCGAAAATGGCTGCCAAGCTAAACATCCCGCTCATTTTTTATGGTGAGATGCCAGGGGAGTATGGCGAACAGATCAGTCACAATACTTCAAGTTATGCTGCAGAAGGAACGGCAGAAAGCGAAGGCTTTCAACTCGATTACTATCGTGGTCGCGACGTTCGCGATATGCTGCTGGGCGGGAAGCCAATCGGGGAATATGTAGACGAAGGAGTGCCTTTGGCCGACCTTAAAAGCTATCTACCAATGGAAAACGAGGTTTTGACCGAAAAGAAGATCGACTGGAAATATCTTGGGTACTATGTAAAGTGGGTGCCACAGGAAGCATATTATTACGCGGTTGAGCACACGGGTTTTGAAGCAAATCCAGTGAGGACAGAAGGCACCTACTCCAAATATAACAGCCTAGATGACAAGGTTGATGGCTTTTTCTATTTTACCCGATGGATTAAATTTGGCGTTGGCCGGGCAATGATGGATTCAGCACAAGAGATACGGAACCATCATATCACTCGTGAAGAGGGGCTTTCGCTCATGGAGCGTTACGAGGGCGAATATCCTACGCGTTATGAAACAGAATTTCTGGACTACATAAGCATGAACCGCGACGAGTTTCTGGAGCTATGCGATAACTTTCGCTCGCCACATCTTTGGCATGTTGTCGATGGCGAATGGAAATTGCGCTATACGCCTTGGGGACAGACGGACGCTCGAGCATGAGAAATGCTAGGCTAATTGCTCGATTGGATGTGAAGGGACCGAATCTTATTAAAGGCATACATCTAGAAGGGCTGCGTATCATTGGCGATCCTCAAGAGTATGCCTGCCGCTATTATGAACAGGGTGCGGATGAACTGATTTACATTGATGTTGTCGCCAGCCTTTATGGCCGCAACAGCCTCTCTGATATCGTCTCTAAAACGGCTCACAATGTCTTTGTACCGATGACAGTAGGGGGCGGCATCCGGTCCATCGAAGATGTAAGGTCGATGTTGAGGGCGGGTGCAGATAAAATCGCCATAAACACAGCCGCCGTTCGCAATCCATCGCTGATCAGTGACGTAGCTAGGACCTTCGGGTCACAGTGTATGGTGCTGAGCGTAGAAGCCAAGCGGCACAGCTCTGGGGGTTGGGAGGCGTTTACTGACAATGGACGTGAAGCCACAGGCGTAGATGTTGTCAATTGGTGCCGACAGGCCTACGACTTGGGGGCTGGTGAGATACTTTTGACGTCCGTTGATCAAGAGGGCACTCGTAAGGGATTTGATACTGCACTTATTGAGGCAGTAAGTTCGAATGTTCCAATTCCCGTTATAGCCAGCGGTGGTATGGGCAGCACTGAACACATGGTAGCGGCCTTCTCTCAAGGGGCGGACGCAATTGCCATCGCGGACATGTTGCACTATCGGCGTTCGGATTTTCCTGTTATCCGAGCTGCTGCAGCCAGCGCCGGTCTCCCTGTACGAAATGATGCGACTGTAGTGACATGACAAAGACTGTACATGTGGTGGACTATGGTGCCGGCAACCTCTTCAGCGTCGCAAGAGCCCTTGAGCGTGTGGGCGGGTTTGCGAAAATGGTGACTTCACCCGAGGAAATCTTATCTGCAGACCGGTTGATACTTCCAGGAGTGGGGGCATTTGAACCGTGCATGCGCCATTTGCGTGACGCTGGATTGGCGGAACCAATAATTGAGTTCGCGAAAAGCGGTCGCCCATTCCTCGGTATATGTGTCGGAATGCAAATGCTGTTCGATTATAGCATGGAATTTGGCCAACATCAGGGGCTTGGTCTTATTGCGGGACTTGTTTCCGAAATCCCAACAAACGACAGTGCTGACTCGAGAAAAGTTCCGCACATTGGTTGGGCGGCTCTACAATTGCCTCAATCTCGCAATTCGTGGGCAAGAACCGTGTTAGCGGGTTTGCAACCGGGGCATTCCTCAGCGTATTTCGTTCATTCTTATAGCTGCGTTCCCGATGATCCAACGCACTGGTTAGCCGAAGTGGACTATGCCGGTTTCAATATTTGTGCGGCCGTTCAAAAAGAAAATATCTTTGGATTTCAGTGCCATCCTGAGAAAAGTTCGGCCGCAGGCTTAAAGATTTTGCATAATTTCTTGCTCACATAGTCAATGAAAATAAGTCATTGAAAAATAAAATAAACTTAAAATTTTCAAGTGCTTCCCGAGTATTTATTATTTACGCTATCTCATTTGCGATAGCGGGAATAACTCCTTTTATTCTTCTTCCAGTATTAACCAATACTCTAGATCCTTCGGAGTTTGGTGTAGCCAGTTCATTTATTATATCGTCGGTGATGGCATCAAACCTACTTGGGGTGAGTGCATACGGACTTTTGTCTGTCAGATATTTTAAAGAAAATAGAAATGATCTTTCATCACTAGTAAGCACATCCTATCTTGTTTTCCTTTTCAATAATATATTATCGGCAATAATTTGCATTTTTATTTTTGACTACATTGGTTACTTTACATCTCTTCCTATTTCTATCGGAGTATTAGTTCTTTTTTCTGCTTTTTGGTCGTGCGTCAACTTAGTTGGTTTATCACTCTTCCAGTCGGCAGGCCGGCCCGGCCTGTACCTTTTGCTGCGAAGTATCCAGGCAGTCGTTGAAATAGGAGGTTGTCTGTTGTTGCTTCGGTATGCGCCTGACGCGACAAGCAGGATCTTTTCCTATTCGGCGGCGCTTGCTGTCAGTGCAACTGTGGGTCTTTGCGTTTTGCATCGCTGGGGTCTCCTCGCCTCCTTGCCGACCTTGGCGAGAGCGCGGGAAATACTCACGTTTGGACTTCCCATGTTGCCGCATATTGCATCGGGCGTCATCATCATGAACGTCGACCGTATTTTTGTCACAGGATTTTTGGGTACGGAAGGTCTGGGCATATTCATGGTGGCAATGCAATTAGGTCTTGCGTTAGGTCTTGTGACCGAACCACTAAACAAAGCAATTGCTCCGTGGCTATTTAAAAAGCTTTCTGAGGGTAGGGAGTCTGTCAAATCAGAGATTGTAAAGAATACCTACTATATATTTTTGGCGCTTTTAACCGTAACATTAGTCGCATCGGTCATATTTTATTTCTTTTTTGAAAACATTTTCCAACTAAGCTATATGCCGGCAAAAGATCTATCATTTCTAATCGCAATTGGTGTTGCATTTCAGGGGATGTACTATTGCATGGTGAATTACCTATTCTATGCTGAGGCTACTGCATTGCTATCGCGAATAACACTATCGGTAGCCGGCGTTGCTGCAGCAAATTCGTACGTATTGATTTTGCAATTTGGCCTTGCTGGGGCGGCATGTGCGTTCGCAATTAACAACCTGCTTCTGTTTTTGGCGGTCTGGTATATAGCAAATCGGGCTGTGCCAATGCCGTGGTTTGGCGCGGCGGCAGAGGAGCATTGATGTGGAAATACCACTATTACGCGAATCGCAGACATTTGCAGATCGCCTTCGCGAAGCAGTTCGTGTTATTGATGAAAGCAAATATTATCGCAATCGAAGGATAAACTGGTCCTATCGCTATTGTGAGGCGTATTACGCTGCGGAAGCGGTGCATTTTTGCAGGAGTCCAGCAGAGTATGTAAAAGGGGAACTGAATTCACCCCCTCAAATTTCAGATGTCTTTTCTGAGCCCATTCGTCCAAGACAGCTTGCGGGCATTTGCCTAAAAGTGTTCGCGCACTGGACTTTTGCGATCATTGGCAAACTGGTTGGCTATCGTCGATCGACTGGTTTGGATGTGTATCGCAAATGCTATGTTGACGATATAGAGCTTGCATTCGATCCTTTGGCAAACGGTATATTACGGGTTGTATTTCCGTTTCCGTTGAGTGTCGGCCGGCAATGGCGATATTGTAGACATCTCCAGAAACAAGCCCTCCCATTCCGACTTGATGGCAATCGATATGTTTTGCGAGATCTGATTGCCTTGCTGGTCACGCGTAACGTTCGTGCGCTGATGCGTTTAGAAAGCCGTGCCGAAATTCGCACCGCGAGACAAGTGTTGATGGAAGGCTTCTCCCGTATTGAACTTTCAGATGAGTTCAACATTGGCTCACTCGATTTCTGCCGCACATTGTCGCGAGCAGGGGTACCAATCATCAATTCTGCGCACGGGATCGGAAAATATTTTCCAATACACAGCTATTCGCAATTCAATATTTTGAATTCAAAGCAAAAACAATACTATAAATCTGAGCGGCCATGCAAGTACGAATATTTTAAGCTGTACACTACTTATGGCAGTCAATCAGGTGCCGAACACGCACGCAAATTAAAAAATTCAAAAATTAATATTATCTTTCTTAGCCAAGTTGTCGATAATGGAAATTGGATAATTTTTAGCGAAGAACGAAAATTAATTGAATATATAACCCCAATTTTGAATGATTATAAAAATGTTTCACTAAATTTTAAACCACATCCCAATGCGAGCCATGTAAGCTACAAAGGCAAATGGAAAATAATTTATGATTTAAAAGAAATAAATCAACTTGATAATAGGATTTTCATATCTTTTTTTTCAACTTGCCATATTGATGATCGATTTCAAGGTAAAAAGTACCTTATACGCACGGAACTTATTCACCCCGAGATTGCCTATGATGACAATGGAGATATTTTTGATATAAAGGGTATAGAAAAAATAATTACTAAGAATGGTGGGGTTTCATAATGCAGATTATTGCCTCAAATCACATGAAAAATATTACTAAAAATGCTAAATCTAATGATAATTTGCAGATAGTAATGATTTCTTTCGTTTTTTCAATCGTGATTTTATGCTTTGCCCTTCAGTCTAATATTGCACTTATTTCTGGAACAATATTTAGTTTTATATATTTTTTATCTAGTAAATATTCGTCAAAAATTAATAAAAATCTCTTAAGCAATATGCTTTTTTCAAGTATATTATTTCTTCCAGCTTTTTTTAAGCCATCGCATGGATTTTCGCCGGTCTTCTATATTATAGCTACTTATGTTTCTATAATGACAGCCTATGCGATAGCGCAGAACGGAATTGAAGTTGTTTACAGAGCCCTGAGGTTTACGTTCTATTTTTTCTCGATAATTATTGGTTTAATATTGTACACTTATTGGGGTTATGCGGAACCATTTGGGCAAGTGATCGAGGGTTCGAGTACAAACGGAATTCCTGCTTATTTGATTGTTTTGCAGATCGCTTTCAGTCTTTCTTCCTATCTCGCCAGAGGCCGGCTGCCTTTGATTGCGCCCGTCATTACCGCAATGGTAGCTTTTTACGGCAGCGGCAGAGGATCCATTGTGGTAGCAGCTTTGATCGTTTTCGGCACGTTGGCGTTCAACATGATGCCTCGTGAAATGTCGCTTCGGCAGCGAATTTTCTATTTATTGGCATCAACAGGCATCGCTGGTGCGCTGATTGCGAATTTTAATGAACTTTTCGACTATGTGAGTAGATTTACAAAACTGAGTGTCGGTCTGGTTGATGCTAATAGATTACAAATTTGGGAGGCATATTTAGATACAATAACGCCCTATACATTTATAATGGGTTCACAATATGATGGTACCCTGATTGATTACCTCTATTTTGGAAATCCCCATATCTCTTATATTAGGACACATTCCTTTTTTGGTATTTTTGTAACTTTTCTTGTAATTTTAAGTCCATTATATATTTTATTTATGAATGGATATATCCGAGATAAGATTGTTTTCGTCTATTTCCTTGTTTTGATTCTGGTTCGTGCAGCAACCGAGCCGATTCTATTCCCAACTTTACTCGATTTATTCTATTTTTTAGGATTTTTTCTTTTTGCGGAGCTACCAAAGAAAGACGCTTTTGATGCTAGATATTAGGTGAAACGATTGTGCTTACAAAGTTTATATTTTTTTGGGCGAAGGCGGTGAAGAAAGTGCGACTCGCTGCAATCCGGAATTCGGTTGTCCATCCAACTTCGAAAGTTGAACCTGGTTCAAGCTTTGTTTCGTCGACAATGGCTCGACATTCGTTTTGCGGTTACGATTGTGAAATTGCGCATGCGAAGATTGGCGCGTTCGTCTCAATTGCAAATAGCGTGGTAATAGGTGGTGGACGGCATCCGATGGAATGGATCGCAATGTCACCCGTGTTCTATGAAGGCCGCGACAGCGTCAAAGAAAAATATTCAGAGCATTCCCGACCCGAACCAAAGCTCGTCGAAATTGGACACGATGTCTGGATAGGTCGGAATGCAGTTATTCTCCCAGGGGTTAAGGTTGGACACGGAGCAGTAGTAGGAGCAGCGGCAGTTGTTACGAAAGATGTTGCCCCATACTCAATCGTTGCGGGGAATCCCGCGCGTGCTATACGCCAGCGGTTCGCGGACGATGAAATTGCGGCTTTGTTAGAGTATGGTTGGTGGGACTTCGATGACTCGAAGCTTCGCCATGTGGCGAAGCACTTTAATCGCGCGGATGATTTTTTAAAAATGATCGTGAAAAAGGATCCCAATGTATCAGGTTTGTAGTAACTGTGTCATGGATACGACGGATTCGAAAATCGAATTCGACGAAAAGGGGGTCTGCGACCACTGCCGTTCATTCTATGAGCATACCCTGCCTAATTGGCACGTGGGCGAACGAGGCGGGGTGATGCTCGCATCTCAACTCGATCGGATTAGAAAGAATGGAAGAGGTAAAGATTTCGACTGCATCATAGGAATGAGCGGTGGGATTGACAGTTCCTATCTTACCTATGTCGCTAAAGAGGAATTTGGCCTTCGCCCTTTGGTTTTTCATGTCGATGGAGGCTGGAACTCGGATATAGCCGTCAACAATATCGAACGCTTAGTCGACGGGTTGAAACTAGATCTCTACACCGAAGTTATCGACTGGGAAGATATGAAGGATCTTCAACTTGCCTATTTTAAGTCGGGCGTGCCACATATAGACACGCCGCAAGATCACGCCTTTTTTGCAACAATGTATAAATTTGCAACTCAATATGGGGTGAAGGATATTCTGACAGGGGCAAATCTGTCGACCGAATGTGTTAGAAATCCCGTCGAATGGATGTATTTTCAATCAGACTCAGTTCAATTGAAGGATATTCATCGTCAGTTTGGAACGAAGCCGCTTAGAAATTATCAGGTTACCTCTATCTTGTGGCATAAACTTTATCTTCCCTATGTTAAAGGCATAAAATCCTGGCGCCCTTTGAACTTCATCCCCTACACAAAAACAGACGCAATGACCTTGCTTGCAACGAAATTCGGTTGGCAACCTTACCCGCAAAAGCACTTTGAATCGCGGTTTACTCGCTTTTACGAATCATACTGGCTGCCAGAAAAATTTGGTTTCGATACTCGACGAGTTCAGTATTCGAGCCTGATCCTTACAGGGCAAATGGATCGCCGCGAGGCATTGGAAAAACTTCAGTCGCCAGCTTATGATCCTGAAACCATTCATCATGATATGGAATTCGTAGCAACCAAGCTGGGAATTGGTGTTGACGAATTACAGCGATATTTTGACGCACCGAACAAGAGCTATACGGATTATAAATCGAGCGCTTGGCTCTATGAGTTCGGCTCTCAAGTCATGAAACTGCTGCGCCTTGAAATCGGGGGCAAACGGTGATCGCGATCGTTGATTATGGCGTGGGTAACATTCGGGCATTTGTCGACATATATAAGGGGCTCAATTTGCCAGTGGTCGCCGCTACCACTGCCCAGGAGCTGAAGGGAGCCGATCGCATTGTCCTGCCTGGCGTAGGTGCATTCGACTGGGCGATGGATCGGCTAATGCGCTCTGGAATGCGCGAAACGCTTGATGAGTTGGTACTTGAAAGAGAAGTTCCCGTTCTCGGTGTGTGTGTAGGTATGCAATTGATGGCTAATGGGTCCGAAGAGGGAGACCTACCTGGCTTGGGCTGGATTGAAGGTAAGGTTAAACTCTTCGACGAATCAACGTTCGCTCATAAAACCCACTTGCCACATATGGGCTGGAATGACCTTACGTCATTTAATGACTCTTGGATTTTCAAGTCGCTGAATTCGCCTCGTTTCTATTTTCTTCATTCATATTATTTTGCACCGATTCACGACGCAAATATTTTAGCGACCTCCGAATATGGCATATCTTTCGCTAGTGCGGTTGGCCGCAACAATATCGTGGGCACCCAATTCCACCCAGAGAAGAGCCATTCTTGGGGTGTAGCTCTTCTGTCAAATTTCGCACGAGAATATTAATGCTCCGGCCTAGAATAATTCCTTGCCTACTAGTCCACAAAAACGGGCTGGTAAAAACCGTGAGATTTGGTGATCCGAAATATGTAGGCGATCCGATCAATGCTGTTCGCATTTTCAATGAAAAGGAAGTCGATGAACTGTTCGTAGTTGATATCGATGCGACTAGGGAGGCGCGCGAACCAAATTACGAACTAATCCGTAATCTGGCCGCAGAATGCAGAATGCCGTTATGCTATGGCGGCGGAGTTACAAACGCTGAACAGATTGAGCGTATTGTCGGGCTGGGCGTTGAAAAAGTCGCCATGAGCGCGGCCTGTGCTGAAAATCCTAACATCATTGAGCAGGCTAGAAGGCGTGTGGGCGGACAGAGCATCGTTGCGGTTCTGGATGTCAAGCAAAGCGGATTACTGCGCCGTTACGAGTGCTTTACTCATAATGCGACGCGCTCAACAAAAAGAAGTCCGATCGAGCTCGCCCGGATTTTTGAGCAATGTGGCGCAGGAGAAATTGTTCTGAATTCCGTCGATCGCGACGGCACAATGAAAGGCTATGACATGAACCTTGTGTCTGAGGTTAGGCAAGCCATTTCCCTGCCGTTAACGGTGTTGGGCGGAGCTGGCACACATGATGATCTCTGCCAATTGATCCGTCAGCATCATATCATCGGCGCGGCAGCAGGGAGTTTGTTTGTGTTTAAGGGGAAGTATCGAGCTGTCTTGATAAACTATCCCACTCGTCAGGAAAAGGACACATTGTTGCGATCAGCGAGCATTTTAGGATGAAACAAGTTCTTCAAAGCCTGAAAGACGGCAACATTCGGTTGGCGGAAGTGCCCGTACCATCTGTCGGCGCCAATCAGCTCTTAATTCAGTCTACCCGTAGTCTCGTTTCTGTCGGCACGGAGAGAATGCTGCTGGAATTTGGGAAGGGTGGCTGGATAAGTAAGGCGAGGCAGCAACCTGACAAGGTCCGGATGGTTCTGGATAAAGTCAAAGTTGATGGTTTGATCCCAACAGTCGAGGCCGTCCGTAGCAAATTAGATCAGCCGCTCGCCCCCGGATATTGCAACGTCGGTGTAGTAGTAGCAGTGGGCCGCGGCGTACATGGCTTCAAAATTGGGGACCGCGTCGTCAGCAACGGCAAACATGCAGAATTCGTATCTGTACCAGTCAATCTGTGCGCCAAAATACCATCGGGATTATCTGATGACGATGCCGCATTCACAATAATCGGTGCGATCGCGCTGCAGGGAATTCGACTAGCCAGTCCGACACTTGGCGAAACGGTTGCCGTATTTGGCGTGGGATTAATTGGATTGATCGCTGTTCAGCTGTTGAGAGCAAATGGATGCCGCGTCATTGCGATCGATTTTGACACTGAGAAGTTGAAGCTTGCGGAGAGCTTCGGTGCATTGTCGGTTAACCTTTCGGCTGGGCAAGATGCCGTAAATGCAGCCATGGGATATACCCAAGGAAGAGGTGTCGATGCAGTGATCATTGCCGCATCGACACAAAGTAATGACCCCATTCGTCAAGCCGCACAAATGAGTCGCAAGCGCGGTAGAATTGTTTTGGTCGGCGTCACAGGGTTGGAACTTTCGCGTGCTGATTTCTACGAAAAGGAACTTAGCTTTCAAGTCTCTTGTTCATATGGCCCAGGCCGATACGATCCAGATTATGAAGAGAAAGGCATCGATTACCCTCTGCCCTTCGTTCGGTGGACCGAACAGCGTAATTTCGAGGCAGTACTCGACTTAATGGCTGACGGCGCGTTGCAAATGCAGCCACTAGTCACCCATCGTTTCCCAATCGATGACGTAAGTTCAGCTTATGGCGTTGTTTCAAATGAAGCTGGGGTTCTTGGCATCCTACTGGAGTATGCTGCAGAGCCGTTACATGATCGATCCCGCACTATGGCAATCGTATCCGACCGTTCGGATTTGCCGAATGAACTAAAGAATGTTGGAATAGGGTTTATAGGGGCTGGCAACTACGCTGGGGCTGCGCTGATACCCGCGTTCAAGGCAGCAGGAGCAGAATTGGTTTCGATCGCATCGGCGTCGGGCGCATCCGGCCTCCATGCTGCAGAAAAGTTTGATTTTGCCGATACCACGACCGACTTAAAGCACCTGTTGGATCACGATGATATCGACGTTGTTGTCATTACTACACAGCACAATAGCCACGCTAATTTTGCATTGAAAGCGTTGGCGGCAGGTAAGCATGTGTTTGTCGAAAAGCCGCTTTGTATGACGTATGAAGAGTTGGCTGAAATCAAGGAATTTTTTGAAAGCGCTGAGCAAGATCCCCAATCCCGCCCCATGCTGATGGTTGGCTATAATCGTCGGTTTGCGCCGCATGTGCAAATTGTCAAAAAGCGCCTAGATTCTGTAAAAGGGCCTAAATCATTTATCATGACGATGAATGCGGGCTCCATCCCGGCGACGCATTGGACCCAAGATCCTGAGCGAGGCGGGGGAAGGATTTTGGGAGAGGCCTGCCATTTTGTCGATCTAATGCGCTATCTTTGCGGTCATCCAATTCGAGATTATTCAATAAATTATTTAAACAATGCCACGCGAGATACTGCGGTCATCACTTTGTCATTCGCTGATGGCTCGGTTGGTGCCGTCAACTATTTTGCCAATGGAACGAAATCTTTTCCGAAAGAGAGGATCGAGATTTTTGCAGACGGCGGAATTTTGCAGATTGCTAACTTTCGAAAATTTAAGTCCTTCCTGTGGAAGGGTCAGAAGGACACTTCGCTGTGGCGCCAGGACAAGGGTCAGACGCAATGTGCGCGCGCGCTTGTTGATGCCGTTGCAAAGCGCCAGCCCTCTCCGATTCCTCTGGACGAGATATTTGAAATTGCACAGATTTGTATTGATCTGGCTCATGCATAGTGCATGCAGGTACTAGAAAAGACGTCAAGATGATCTTGAGGAAAGCCGGGCTTTACTGGCACACAGTAAGGCACCTCCGATTTGAACAAATCTGGTGCCGTGGATGGCGAATCATACGTCGACCGAGACTGGGTGTCTCCATTCCAGCTGGAAGCATTCGTCCAACTCCTAGTGCTGCGTGGATACCTTTTGAGAGGAAGAATCCGACCTTGGTCGGCCCGGATCAATTCTGCTTTCTGCTTAAAGAAGGAGCGCTGGCGGATGTTGCTTGGGATGGTGATCAGCGCGAGAAGCTGTGGCGATACAACCAACATTATTTTGACGATTTGAATGCACGAGATTCACGACGGCGCGTTAAGTGGCATCGCGACCTGATTGCAAATTGGTTGGACAATAACCCGCCGGCGAAAGGAACTGGCTGGGAACCCTATCCAACCTCACTCAGGATTGTAAACTGGGTAAAATGGTATCTCAACGGAAACTTGGGAAACGATTCGATGCAACGCAGCCTTGCGATGCAGGCGCGTTGGCTATCGTTCAATATCGAATATCATCTTTTGGGTAATCATCTGGTTTCCAACGCCAAAGCGCTTGTCTTTGCAGGCTGTTTCTTAAATGGGAAAGAAGCAGACAGGTGGCGGAAGACCGGTTTGAACATTTTAAATCGCGAGTTGTCTGAACAAATACTTGATGACGGCGGAAACTTTGAACGCAGTCCAATGTATCACGCCCTATGTTTAGAGGACGTACTGGACCTCATCAACCTTGCCAGGGCCTATCCCGAGAAGATTGGATCGAAATTAGCAAATGCATGGCAACAAAAAGCCGAAACAATGTGCGGGTGGCTCGCTGCAATGACGCACCCGGACGGTGAAATTGCCATGTTCAACGATTCTGCACGGGATATCGCTCTAAAAACAAGCGATTTGATGCAATATGCTCGGTATCTGGAAGTCATTCAGAATGAAACCGAGCCAACGGTCGCATCTGCTGGCATCACACATCTTCGTGATAGTGGTTACATTCGGATGGCAATGCCAGATGTTTGCGCATTCGTTGATGTCGCGCCATTAGGCCCCGATTATTTGCCAGCGCATGGTCACGCTGATACACTGTCATTAGAGGTATCGCTATTTGGGCAGCGTCTAATCGTCAACGGCGGCACTTCCTGTTACGGCTTGTCCGACCAGCGCGTTAGCGAGCGCGGTACCGCAGCGCATAGCACTGTGGTAGTCGACGGAGAGAATTCGTCTGAAGTATGGGGCGGATTTCGCGTTGCCAGGCGGGCCTACCCGTTTGACTTGGTGGTTTCAGAGAATCCCGGCCATCTCAGTGTGAGCTGCTCGCACAATGGGTACAAACGGCTTAAAGGAGCACCAGTTCATCGTCGAAGCGTGATTCTTCATGCAGACAAGTTGGAAGTTGCTGACATGATTTTGGGTTCCTGCCGCAATGCGGCTAGCAAGTTTTTGCTGCATCATCTAATCGCAGTTTCCCAAAGTTCAGATGATTGCTTCATGCTTCGATTGCCAACGGGGGATGTTATCCGCCTCGACGTTATAGAAGGCCGCGCAACTTTGGCAGCCGGGGCGCATGCCGTTAGATTTGGTGAAGTGCTGCCGACATCATCGATAAATGTCGATCTTGTCGATGCCAGAAGCCGCGTGCACCTCAGTTGGCAGTCCACGAAACACCCCCAATAGAATGAGTGAAACACAATGAGAACGAAGGTGTTAACCGTTTTTGGAACGCGTCCGGAGGCTATTAAAATGGCTCCGTTGTGCCACGCGCTCTCGTCACATTCGGACGAATTTGAAAACGTGGTTTGCGTTACTGCGCAACATCGCCAGATGCTGGACCAAGCTCTTAATGTATTCGAAATAAATCCACATATTGATTTAAATATAATGAAAGAACGACAAGATCTTTTTGACGTAACAACATCCGTTCTATCGAATATGAAAGAAGTTATTTATAAAAACAAACCGGATCTGGTTTTGGTTCATGGGGACACAACAACAGCGATGGCGTCGGCCATGGCAGCCTTTTACTGTAACGTTCCCATAGGTCATATCGAAGCCGGGTTGCGAACTTATGATGTGCTGTCACCATTTCCAGAGGAATTTAATCGTCAAACTGTAAGTAGCATTAGCAAATGGCATTTCGCTCCTACGGAAACCAGTGCGGCCAATTTGATCCGAGAAGGCGTATCCAGCGAACGCATTTTTATTACAGGGAATACGGTGATTGATGCGCTTCTATGGGTTCTTAAGCGCATTGAATCGGATGCGCAGCTTAAGGATCGCCTGCACGCCCTGATAGAAAGTCGTTGCAAGTTCGACTGGGTAGGGTCGCGCTTCATTCTGGTGACGGGCCATCGTCGGGAAAATTTCGGCGACGGTTTTTTACAGATTTGTAAGGCGATCAAGGCTCTGGCGGAACGATATCCGGCATTACATTTCGTCTATCCCGTGCATTTAAATCCTAATGTCAGACAACCCGTTCTTTCTTTACTGCAAAGGCTTCCCAATGTACATTTAATCGAGCCGTTGGACTACGAACCATTTGTGCTGTTGATGAAACATTGCTGGGCCGTTTTGACTGATAGTGGCGGTATCCAGGAGGAGGCTCCCAGCCTTGGGAAGCCGGTTTTGGTGATGCGCGAATTCACTGAACGTCCCGAGGCTGTAGAAGCCGGGACAGTTAGACTGGTCGGAGCGGATTTCGATAAGATAGTGGGCAAGGTCTCTGAACTTGTAGATAATCAGGAGATCTACGCCGAAATGTCTAGGGCGCATAACCCTTACGGCGACGGTGAAGCATGTTCCAGAATTCTTGAAGCGATGAGGAGTTTTTGATGTTGAGCAGCAAGATTTGCATAGTTGGATTGGGGTATATCGGCTTACCGACCGCAGCCCTTCTAGCGAGCAAGGGCTATGTTGTTTCCGGAGTGGATATTGACCCCGAGGTGGTTGCGACCATCAACGACGGCAGAATTCATATTGTCGAACCTGATCTTGATGCTTACGTAAAAAAGGCAGTAGCGAACAAGTTGCTCACTGCATCTTTAAACGTCACGCCCAGCGACATTTTCATCATTTGCGTACCCACGCCCTTCCATGCAGGCCAGGAAATTCCTGAACCAGATATCGGCTATGTTTTATCGGCCGCACGCGCTATTGCGCCAAATCTAAAATCAGGCAACTTGGTTATTCTGGAATCGACGTCACCAGTAGGCACCACTGCAAAAATCGCAGAAGAGTTTCGAGCGATGGGCGTCGATACAAACGCTATCGACATTGCCTATTGCCCCGAGCGTGTTTTGCCAGGAAAGATCATGTCCGAGTTGGTCGATAATGACCGCATAATCGGCGGCCTTACCCCTTCAGCGACTGAAAAAGTGGCGGAGTTTTATGAGACATTTGTCTCTGGAAAAGTTTTGCGCGCTGATGCTGCAACCGCAGAAATGTGTAAACTCACGGAAAATAGCTTCCGTGACGTCAACATCGCTTTTGCGAACGAATTGTCGCTAATTTGCGACAGGGAGGGGATAGACGTCTGGAAACTTATAGAACTCGCCAACTGCCATCCCCGTGTGAATATATTGCAGCCCGGCCCGGGAGTTGGCGGGCATTGTATCGCAGTCGACCCTTGGTTCATCGTTGCACGAAATCCTGACGACGCGAAACTCATCAAATTGGCTCGCGAAACCAATGACGAAAAAACCAACTGGGTGGTCGACTGTATCGATATGGCCGCGTGTAAATTGCGAGAGCAAGGTATCACGCCGCTCATTGCCTGCTTAGGTCTGGCCTTCAAGCCCGACATAGATGATCTCAGAGAGTCGCCTTCTGCCCGAATTGCCGAATTACTTACCGCGAAGGGGCATTCAGTTCTGGCAGTGGAACCCAATATTTCGACACATCCTAGCTTCGAGCTTGCGACAATAGAAGACGCTTTAGCACGCGCCAACATTTTCGCAGTTTTGGTTAAGCATAGTGCGTTTATGCATAGCGATGTAAAGCATAGCTTAAGAGACGCCAACGTGTTGGATTTTTGTGGCTTGCTGTATTCATGAAGTAGGTTGATATCGATTCCAATGCCTCGAATTTTATTTTTGAGTTTTTATTATCCTCCAGATCTTTCCGCTGGCTCCTTCCGGTGCAAAGCACTTATAGATGCGCTGCAAATACAATATGGAAATCAAATAGAAATCGATATCATTAGTACTTTGCCGAACAGGTACAACGAAATTAATATAGACGCGGCAGTTTATGAAAAAAATGACGGGCTTTCTATAAATCGCATCGCCCTTCCGTCGCATAAAAGTGGCATGGTTGACCAAGCGTGGGCTTTTCTTTCATTTGCGAGAGAGGCAATCCAACTTGTTCAAAAGAAAAATTACGATGCGGTGTTTTCTACATCATCTAGGCTGATGACGGCCGCACTGGGCGCACATATTGCGGGTCGAAAGAAATGCCCGTTATATTTGGATATTCGAGATTTATTTGTAGATACGATGGGAGATATCTTAACCAACCCATTAATTAAAGCAGCCATGCCCCTTTTTTGGTGGTTGGAGCGAAAGACATTTTCCCAAGCCGAAGCTATCAGCATCGTTTCAGCTGCATTTGAGCCATATGTTAAGTCTATCGCACGCACACCAAAAATTTGGTTGTCTACTAATGGCATCGATCAAGAATTTTTGGATACGTCATTTACCAGTTCGCACTCCTTAACCTCAGTACTCCCCACCATATTGTATGCTGGCAACATTGGAGAGGGTCAGGGTTTGGAATTGGTTTTGCCGCGGGCGGCGGAGCAGCTCCTTGGTAAAGCCAATTTCAAAATCATTGGAAGTGGCGGCCGATTGCAGCAGTTGAAATCGGCCACCGAAGGACTTGGCAATGTTAAGATATTGCCTCCTGTAGGCCGGTCTGAGCTGATGGAGCACTACCAAGCCGCCGATGTGCTCTTGATACATTTGAACGACCACCAAGCTTTCCGGAAAGTTTTGCCTTCCAAATTGTTTGAGTACGCAGCCACTAGGAAACCGGTTGTTGCAGGTGTAGCGGGTCATGCATCCGATTTCATCAAACAGAATGTCGCTGGCGCTTTTGTGTTTGCCCCTTGCGATTCCCATGGACTGCAGATCGCCGTTCAAAATGCACTTGCCGGTTCGCAATACTATGATCGAACGGGTTTTCGAGAGGAATTTGCACGAAGTAGCATCATGAAGGAATTGGCACAAAGATTAATGTCTGATTTATCGGACAGTATAGGGGCAAGACTATCATGAAGATTGCGATCACTGGCAGCACAGGATTTGTGGGGCAGGAACTTGTCCCGCTTCTCCAACGAGAAGGCTTTGACTTGGTGCTTATCGGACGTGATGTAAAGCGAGTGAAATCGCTATATCCCGGAATGGAATGCTGTGATTATGATAGCATGCAGGAGCATCTTCGAGGGGTCGATGCGGTAATTCACCTTGCGGTTCTAAATAACAATTCCACGAATAGTGCGGATGATTTTCACAGAGCAAATGTGAATTTTTCTTTGAATTTGGCTAGTAAATTTGCCGAAAATGGCATAAAGAAATTTATAAATCTTGCATCATTTCAAGAAATATATGAACAAAATATGACAGAATATGCAAAAAGTAAAAAAGAATTTTCAAAAAAAATAAATGAATTTATAATATTTGATGTACATAACATATATGTTCCATATATATACGGTTCTATTTTTGGAGGTAAACTTAAAATTATTAATATAATTCCGAAAAAATTGTCAAATTTTATATTTTATGTCATAAAAGCATTTAAGCCTACAGTATATATTGGAAAAATATCGTCACATATTGTTGAAAATTTTGGTTCACGAGGCGAAGGTATAAAATATTTATATGACGAAATGGAAGAAAATCGTGTATATACATCGGTAAGGCGAATTATTGATTTATCCTTTGCAATTTCGGCAATTATTTTTTTTTCGTGGCTATTCTTAATTATTTGGATAGCAGTTCAGTTGGAATCGGGTAGGCCTGGGATATTTTCACAGCAACGGGTTGGTCGCGATGGAAAAATTTTCAACTGCCACAAGTTTCGTACCATGAAGCAATCGACGGCACAGTTAGGTACACACGAGGTGCCCGCTTCCTCTGTAACGCGGCTTGGAAAGATACTGCGTTCGACAAAATTGGACGAACTGCCGCAGGTATGGAATATACTGCGCAATGAGGTGTCTCTCGTTGGCCCTCGCCCGTGTTTGCCTGTTCAGACCTTGCTTGTAGAGCAAAGAAGCAAACGCCGCGTACTATCGGTAAAGCCGGGAATCACCGGTTTAGCACAAATAAACAGTGTAGATATGAGCGATCCATATTTATTAGCTGAATGGGATGAGCGTTATATTGCTACTCGCTCGCTATTGCTGGATATGAAAATCATTTTGTCTACGCTTGTGGGTGCGGGTAATGGAGACCGTGTGCGAATAGGCTCGGTGAAATGACTTAAGGCACTGGCGTGTAGAGCATTTCCGGTGCAAGTGCTGTTTGCGGATTAATGAGTTGCTATTGATACATCTTCGCGTTCTGCCGTTTTGCGAAGTGCTGTGCTGGGGGTCACGTCACCTAGTGCCAATGATCGAATTTGTTTCTTTTTTGTACAGTTGCTCAACAGCAAAGACAGCGCTAACGCCAACCGCAATATGGCTATCAGACTATTGTCATCTTTTTCTGAAAAGATCCTCGAACTGAGTCGCGGCGAAAAACGCGCCATCGCCATTTCCGTCGATGTAGTTATGTGCCTATTGACGGTAGCACTGGCATATCGTTTGCGGCTCGATGCATGGATTTTTCCTATTGCCAATCAATGGCTTTCTTACGTCGCTGCCGTTGTGATCGCCATTCCGCTGTTTGTTAGGTTTGGTCTCTATAGGGCAATCTTCCGCTATATTGGCTGGTATGCCCTAAGTGCTGTGACGCTGGCATGCGGGCTGTATGGCGCACTTTATTCGCTGATCTTTTCCGTTATTGGAATCGATCTCATCCCGCGGACAACAGGCTTTCTGCAACCGATCCTCCTATTCGTCGGTGTAGGAGCGTCGCGCGCAATTGCGCGATTTTGGCTTGGGGGTGGCTATTCTGCGATATTGGGTAATTCGCAGAAACGGCGCGTCCTCATTTATGGCGCGGGTTCCGCCGGACGGCAATTGGCGGGTGGGCTCGCGAGCAGTCAGGAAATGTCGGTTGTTGCGTTCATTGATGATGATCCAAAACTGCACGGCAGCCATCTGAACGGGAAAGTGATATATCCACCTTCACGCCTCGAAAAGGCAATAGACGACCTCGCAATAGACGATTTACTCTTGGCCATGCCATCCGTTTCACGAAAACGGACAAATGAAATTGTAGACAGCCTCCAAGGGCATGGTGTTACCGTCCGAACGCTGCCTGGGATTTTTGAGCTGGCCGATGGCAAGGTGACAATCAGCGACCTTCGCCCAATTCAAATCGAGGATCTTCTTGGGCGCGACCCGGTTCCACCTGATCCGACATTGATGTCAAAGTGCATAACCGGGAAAACGGTTCTTGTAACAGGCGCTGGTGGTTCGATAGGCAGCGAGCTTTGCCGTCAGATACTGACGCATAAGCCAATGCGGCTGGTGTTGGTGGAGAATAGCGAGTATAATCTCTACGCGATCGAGCAGGAACTTGCTTCACTTGGCCACGCCAGGTACGCAGTTGAGCTTGTGGCGATCCTCGCCTCCGTCACTGATCGACCGAGAATCGAAGGTATCTTCCAATCTTACTCGCCGGACACAGTATACCATGCAGCAGCATATAAACATGTTCCGCTGGTTGAGGCCAATCCCGGCGAAGGTTTACGCAACAACGTATTCGGAACACTAACCGTTGCTGAACTTGCCGAGCGACATGGTGTTCGCGACTTTGTTTTGATCAGCACCGACAAAGCTGTGCGACCGCCTAATATCATGGGTGCATCGAAGCGACTGGCGGAAATGGTTTTGCAGCTTATGGCCCAGAAGAGCTCAACCCGATTTTCGATGGTACGCTTTGGAAATGTTCTAGGATCAAGCGGCTCAGTGGTCCCTCTATTTCGCAAGCAAATTGCGGCAGGAGGACCGGTAACGGTTACCCACCCCGAAGTTACCCGATACTTCATGACCATTCCTGAAGCAGCACAGTTGGTCATCCAGGCGGGCTCAATGGCGGCCAGTGGGGATGTTTTTGTCCTCGATATGGGCGAGCCGGTGAAGATCGTTGACCTCGCACGACGAATGATCGAACTTTCAGGGTTGCACGTGAAGTTCGGCCCAGACGACGAAGGCGTTGAAATCAAGATCACCGGCCTCCGACCTGCGGAAAAGTTATATGAAGAGCTATTAATTGGGGACCAGCCGCTACCGACCGGTCACCAAAGGATTCTTCGCGCCCGTGAGCCATTGCCTTTGCGAGACGATTTTCTTGAATTTTTGCGGCAGTTAGAGCGCAATATGTTTGATTGGAATATCGAACATTTGCGAAAAAATATTTCGAAGTTTATACCAACCGTCTTGACGTGATTTGACCCTATCCCTGTAAATGTGTCCATTTAGAATGAGAGATATCTGGCAAGATTGAAGCTAATGAAGCTGGAGGTTTTGCTAATGAAGAAGTCGAAGTTTACGGGCGAGCAGATTGCGTACGCCTTG
>JACCDV010422361.1_pt1 | contig 20829 bp, 19 predicted proteins | sample 7446131 | NCBI WGS metagenome assembly JACCDV01 (sample SAMN15323448, study PRJNA562643) | freshwater metagenome | isolation source: river surface water | place: USA:Blue River Watershed | collected 2017-08-17 | reverse complement strand
GGATGTCTTGGCTTTTTTGTGCCTGCATTTAAAAAGAATCCAAATTAAACTTTCCTGAGAAATCTTTTTTCTAATCAAAATGCACTTTGTTCAAGATGTTTGGAATCAACTCCTAAAAAAGTTTATCATTGTAATGGAATTAATTCAAACCAACCCGAACAAACCTTGGAAAATAAACTAAGCTCAGAAATTACAGGGCCTACTGCCTTTGGTCATCCAAAAGGTCTGATGACATTATTCTTTACAGAAATGTGGGAGCGCTTCAGTTATTACGGCATGCGCGCCTTATTGATTTTATTCATGACTAAGGCTATTGCAGATGGTGGGCTTGGTTTTGATGATCCCACAGCAGGAGCTATTTATGGACTCTATACCATGGGGGTCTACTTATTGGCCTTACCAGGAGGCTGGCTTGCAGATCGATTACTTGGATTAAAAAAGTCTGTTTGGTATGGTGGAATCATTATCGCATTAGGTCATTTTATGATGGCTGTGCCAGGTATCGAAGGTTGGTTAGGCGGTGAAATAGCCGCAAAAACCACTTTGAGTACCTTAGATACCACTTCCTTCTTTTTGGGACTACTTTTAATTGTATTGGGTACGGGTCTTTTAAAGCCAAATATCAGTTCTATCGTAGGTCAACTTTATCCGGCTGGTAGTTCCAAGCGAGATGCGGGGTTCTCTATTTTTTACATGGGCATCAATATTGGTGGTTTTATCGCACCATTAGCTTGTGCTACAGTTGCGGAATACGATATGCATTTAGGCTTTGGTCTAGCAGGACTAGGAATGATCTTTGGCTTAATTCAATACAAATTGACTGGAAGTTCATTGGATGGTTATGGTGAGGTTCCTGTGGTACAAACTACTGCTGAACAGCAAGCGCAAAAGAAATTGAAAACGGTAACCTCCCTGATTGGTTTGGTTGGTTTGGTGGTAATTGGGGTTTTATTTTCTGGCATTGTTTCGATCGATGCTGCGGCAATTGCGAAATCCTCAGGCCTAGTCATTGCACTTGTTGCTGCTGGGTACTTGGGCTATGTAATTGCTTTTGGTGGTCTGAATAAAGCGGATAAAAACAAAGTAGGAGTGATTGCTATCCTCTTCTTTTTCTCAGCCATGTTTTGGTCCGGTTTTGAACAAGCTGGATCTACGCTCAATCTATTTGCAGAACGCTTTACTGATCGGCAGGTATTGGGCTGGGAAATCCCTACAGGGTATTTCCAATCTATTAATTCCTTATTCATTATCATCTTTGCACCTTTCTTTGCTGCGCTATGGGTTTGGATGGGACGTAAGAATTTGGAGCCTAGCTCCCCATTAAAATTCATTTTTGGATTAGCGATGTTAGGGGTGGGCTTCTTTGTGATGTATTTTGCAACTAAGATTGCTGCTTCTGGTGAATTGGCCGCGCCAAGCTGGTTGATAATTACCTTTTTGCTCCACACCTTTGGAGAATTGAGTTTGTCGCCTGTAGGGCTTTCCCTAGTGACCAAATTGGCTCCTAAAGGATATGGTGGTCAAATGATGGGGATATGGTTCCTTTCAGTGGCCTTGGGTAACCTGTTTGCAGGCTTAATTGCCGGTGAAGCGAGTGGGGGATCTGAGGAAGGGCTTGCTGCCATGCCTGATCAATTTATGTTGATTGTGTATACGGTGATGGGATCTGCAATAGTACTTCTCTTACTGAAGCCTCTCTTGCGAAAAATGATGGGTGAAGTTCATTAACTTCAAATAAGATATTCTTTCAAAAAGGCTGTCCTAGGGGATGGCCTTTTTTTGTGTCAAGTAACACTTGTACCAAGTACAATGTACTAAGTACAAAGTAGGGATTCATGTACTATCGCAAATAGTGCTTCGAAAGTATCATATCTTCCTGCTGTAAGTTGGTTACACGGTACTCTTGATACTTTATACTATCAAAATGTCGAATGTCCAACGCTGATTTAGGAATGGTGAAGTAGGGATTCGTGCTCTGAACCAAATGGTGCTTCTAAAGGATCTTGCCTGACTGCTGTTAGTTGGTTATACGGTACTTCCTAGGTTTTACATCTTGCTACTTGCTACTTGCTACTTGTTACTTTATACTATCAAAATGTCAAATGTCCAACGCTGATTTAGGAATAGTGAAGTAGGGGATTGTGTTCTGATCCAAATGCTGCTTCTAAAAGATCTTGCCTGCCTGCCGTAGGCAGGTACTTAGTACAAAAAAAAGAGGCTGCTCTTTCGAACAGCCTCAATATTAGAAAGTGGTTTTGATTAGTTCAAGAACTCATCAAAAGTCAAGCTCACATAGTACATGGAACCTACAGTTGGGTTACCCCAAGCTTGTCTGTATCCAGTGCTGTTGAACAAGTTAGACCCACCAATTTTCAAGATAGACTTCAATGCCTTCATTTTTACGCTCATTTGCGCATCGAAAGTTCCAAAAGCTGGCATTACAGACAATTGTCTAGAAGATACCGCTGGAGCTACGAAAGAAGACTGCCAAACAAACTCACCCTGCCATCTGTAAGACATGGAGAAACCAATGTTCTTAACCACCTCACGATTTGCAAAGTTCACTACATAACGGTACTCAGGAGTGTTGAAAGAAGGCTGGAATCCAGTTGCTGACAACTTCTCAAGGTCTTGAAGGGTGTTGTAAGACACGTTACCTCCAAGGGTGTAGTTTTTAGGCAATTTGTAATCTGCACCAAATGCCCATCCCCAAGACTTAATCGTCTCAGTTCTGTTTACAGGCATGGAGTAGATATTTCTGGTGTTGGCGCTCAACAAATTAAGGCCAAGGGTAGAAGCAGGGCTTGTTGCTACGAAATTCTTATCCTGTACCAATACTTGGCCACCGATAAAGTTTTCAAAGCTATTGAAGTAGGCATATGCATCGATCAATAGTTTGTTTGCAAACAATCCTTTGTAACCAATCTCATATGATCTAACCACTTCTGGCTTGAATTCGGATGGCTTGAATGGAGTTAGCTTACTTCTATTTGCTGCTGCCGCGTTAGCAGGCACCAATTGAGCTGCAATTTGAGGTACAATGGTTGGTACCAAAGCTGCAATCGCTGCAGGAGCCTGAGCTGCTGGAATCTGACCAGCAAGCACTTGCTGAGTCACGATATTTGTCGCTTGAGTAATTGCCAATTGAGTAGCCTGTGCAATTGTAGCTTGGTAAACTGGGGAAGAAGGCTGGGTATCAGCTAATACTGCTCCACCGAAGTTAGTTACGGTAGCCAGGGTATATACTGGGTTGGTAGCGAAGTTGTAACGATTTCTAAACAAAGGTAGACCACCGATCAAACGTGCCTGAGGAGTTACCAAGTCAATGTATTGGTCTTGTGTAGTTGGTATACGGAAACCAGTTTGGTAAGAAGCACGGAAGTTGTGAGTTCCTGCGGTGTACACACCGGATACTCGTGGAGACAACTGACCTTTAAAGTTTTCGTTCTTATCGTAACGAGCAGAAGCAGTTAATCTAAACTTATCATTGAATAGAGATTTAGCACCTTGAAGGTAAGCTCCATGTTCCTTGATGGTGAATTCATCACCATTCTCGTCTGTCGCAAATAGTGTTTTTTCAGAATCCAATTGGTACGTTCTGAAGTTTGCTCCCATTACAAAGTCTGCCCACTTGATGTTGGTAAACTGGTAAGAACCTTCAACATGGTATAAGTTGGTCTTATCGACAAACTTTGCACCTACACCCTGTGCATTACCTGGGATAGGACGATTGATCACTGCATTTTTTGCTGCTTCAAAAGCAGGAGTGCCAGGAAGTAATCTTCCCTGATCTGCAAATGCTCTTGCAGCATCGTGCGCCATGGCATTGTCCAAACCTCTTGCTCTAGCTTGAGCAAATGCTCCTACATACTGAGGGAACCAGGTAGTACTTGGCTTCCATGCTTCGTTGATACCTTGAGCAGCAATACCCACTGCAAATGCGTCACCAGAACGCTCCTGCGTAGTGTAACCTCTCAAGAACCAGTTTGCACCTTTCAATTCAGCCTTGTACTGACCCAATTTGAAGTTGGCAATGGAGTAACGGTCCGCACCGGTATATACCGTGGTACCAAAACCATAGTTACCTTGAATGATAGCTTCTACACGGTCATTGATTCTGTAATGCAATGCAGCATTTAATTTCAAAGATTTAGTGCCATAATCTGCCAAATCAGATTCTCTGTAACCTGTTCTAGATACAAATGTCTGTGGAATCAATGGAAGAACAGCAGCAGGGAGTGCACCTGCAGCAACCATGCTTTGAGCAGTGGTAAACATGTTGACGTTTGTTTCGTCACCATAAATGTTTACACCATTGTAACCTGGGTTAGAAATACGATCACCTTTGTTGATGCGAGAAGCATTCAACAAAGACTGATCTCTGAAATCATTTGCCTGCCAGTCATCAGCCTTTAAGTACTGTACATTCACTTTGAATGCAAGTTTGTCGTTAATTGCCTTTGCGTAGCGTGCACTGAAATCATAGAAACCAGTTCCTTGAGTAGTTCTATCTTTTTGATCCATCAAGCCAGTTCTTACACTTGCAGAAAGACCTTGGTATTGGAATGGATTTTTTGAGTTCATCAATAGGATACCATTGATTGCGTTTGGTCCATAAAGTGCAGAAGCAGCACCAGGAAGCAATTCAACGCTTTCTAGATCCAATTCAGAAATACCTACAATGTTACCTACTGAGAAGTTAAGACCTGGAGCTTGGTTATCCATTCCATCAATCATTTGAACCGTTCTTACGTTACCATTGGCGTTGAAACCTCTAGTATTAAATGATTTGAAGGTCAAAGATTGTGTGCTCATTTCTACACCCTTCATGTTGTTAAGGGCATCGTAGAAACTAGCCTGAGGCACATCGCGGATTGCAATGATGTCCATTTTCTCAACAGAAACAGGGGATTTCAAAATACTTTCTTCCACTCTTGAAGCCGAAACAACGACCTCTTGACCTAGAATAGTAGCTTCGGATAGTTCAACCGAAAGGTTGGAAATTCCTCCAGTGATTTCAACTTCCTTAGAACTGAAACCAACCATGGAGAACACCAAAGTAAATGGAGGTTCTTGGTTTACATTTAAGGTAAACTTACCGGAAAGGTCAGTAATTGTTCCAATTACTTTTCCTTTCACAAGGATGTTTACCCCTACCAATGTTTCCTTCGTGTCCGCATCAGTGACCGTACCGGAAATGGTAGTCTGAGCTAGTGCAACGGATGTTCCTAATGCTAGGAATACTACCGCTGAGAGCACTGAACTCCAGATTTTCTTGGTAAAATTTTTCATAGGCTAATTTTGTAAAATAGTTAAGATGGTTTTTGAATTAAGGTGAATCCAATCCAATTATTCGAAATTTATAGGAAAAAGGTAATTTTCTATCGTTTTCTAATAAAAAAAAACAGCAATCACAATACTTTGATTTTTATTATTTTTCAAAAAAGCGCTATTAAATTTTAAATATGATATTTAATTCTAAATATTTTGAAAATAATTAAAATATAATCAATTTTTATTGCTGATAGCTAAATCGGTAATTTACTAGAAATATAGGTGGAAGTTGCTTAAACAGCTTCCAATTCTTGGGAATTTGTTAGTTGGATGCTTTTTTATTTTCCTCGTTAACATGCTTAACCAATCGGTCACATAAGTCTTTGATCTCCTCAGACATGTACTCGTCTCCCGTGCTATTCAAAATGGTTTGTGCCATACCACCTAGGATGTCGATGTAAAAACGCTTCATCTCTACAACTGACATCTCATCGGTCCACAAATCTATGCGAAGGGTGGAGTGGTTGAGGTTATCCCAAACATTCAAACTGATACTCTTAGTGGATTCGACTCCTTCACCTTCCTTATCAGAAGCATCCCAGTGTATGGCTTTGGGGAGATTAGCTTCATCTAATTCAATTTGAAAGTTGATTTCTGATTTTTTCATACGATTTATTAACTAGTTTTTTTTACTTATGGATTAAGAATTAATCAAAGGTCATTTCTGGGATTTCACCTCTCACGATTAATTTACCTGCTGTTTTAGCCTTAATTTCTTCTACGGTTATTCCTGGAGCACGTTCCAAAAGCACAAATCCCCCCGAAGGATCAATTTCCAATACCGCTAAATCCGTGACAATTTTTTTGACACAGCGAATCCCTGTGAGCGGTAGGGAACAAGTAGGCAATAATTTGGAATGTCCATCTTTTGAGCAGTGTTGCATTGCAACAATTATGTTTTTTGCGGAAGCCACTAAATCCATTGCTCCGCCCATTCCTTTCACCATTTTTCCCGGAATCTTCCAATTGGCAATGTCTCCATGCTCAGAGACTTCCATAGCCCCTAGGATAGTTAAATGCACATGGCCGCCACGAATCATGGCAAAGGATTGGGCTGAATCAAAAATTGCTGAACCAGGCAACATGGTGATTGTTTGCTTTCCTGCATTGATGAGATCGGGATCGACATCTGCTTCTTTTGGGAAAGGCCCAATGCCCAATAGTCCATTTTCAGATTGTAAGACCACATCCAAATGAGCTGGAATGTAATTCGCAACTAGGGTAGGGATACCTATGCCTAGATTAATGTATTGCCCATGTTCAACTTCTTGGGCTATGCGTTGTGCGATTTGTTCTTTAGTTAACATGGGGTTTGAAAAGTTTCTGGTGGTGAAATGACTTGCTTACGGGTTGTTGACTTTCAAGCCGTGACCGTTCGCTGCTCAATTCGTTTTTCATACTTTTCTCCCTGAAATATACGCTGAACGTAGATGCCAGGCGTATGCACTTCATTGGGATCTAAGGTACCAATTGGGACCAATTCCTCTACTTCAGCAATGGTGATTTTGCCTGCTGTAGCCATCATGGGATTGAAGTTTCGAGCAGTTCCTTTAAAAATCAAATTTCCAGCTGTATCTCCTTTCCACGCTTTTACTAAGGAAAAATCTGCCGTCAATGCAGTTTCCAATAAATAAAGCTTTCCATTAAACTCACGTATTTCTTTTCCTTCTGCTACCTCGGTACCTACTCCTGCAGGTGTAAAAAAGGCTGGAATTCCAGCGCCACCCGCACGAATACGTTCTGCTAAAGTGCCTTGAGGAACTAGTTCCACTTCCAATTCCCCTGATAAAAGTTGTCGCTCAAACTCATCGTTTTCCCCCACATAGCTCGAAATCATTTTCTTCACCATGCGTTTTTGAAGAAAAAGACCAATGCCAAAATCATCTACCCCAGCATTATTGGAAACGATGGTTAGGTCACGAACTTCTTTTTTTAATAGGGCGGAAATACAGTTTTCAGGAATCCCACTCAATCCAAAGCCTCCCATCATGAGCACGGCCCCATTGGAAATATCCGCTACTGCCTCTTCTGCGTTTTTTACGGTTTTTAAAATCATAGCATTTGGGTTTATAGAATAAATATAGCGCGTTCACGGTCTATCAACAACTGATTTTTGAGAGCTTCTAAACTTTCAAACCTTTTTTCTTCGCGCAGAAATTCTTGAAAAAAAATAAGTAGTTCTTGACCATATAAATCACCATCAAAATCAAGCAGGTGTGCCTCAATCGTTTTTTCCGCCCCTGCCACGGTTGGACGGTCCCCAATATTTAAAATAGCCTTGTATCGAACGGCATTGACTTCTGCATGGACCGCATAGGCACCATCACGTGGGAGTAGTTTGGCCGATTCTTCAACTTTAATATTTGCGGTAGGAAATCCAATAGAGCGCCCGATTTGTTGCCCCTTGACCACCTGACCACTTAGTTGATAGGGTCTTCCTAAATATTTATTGGCTGTGCAAACATCTCCTTGAGCAAGGGCTGTCCGAATCTTGGTACTCGATACGCCCAAGTCGTCTACATCCTGTCTGGATATTTCTTCAATAGCAAATCCAAAAAGATGACTATGGCTTTGGAGATAATCAAAGCTTCCTTCTCTGTTTTTTCCAAACTTATGGTCATAGCCAATAACCAAAGTTTTAGTTTGAATGCCATCTACCAAAATTTCTCGGATAAATTCCTCCGAACTCATTTGGGATAATTCTTTGGTGAAAGGAAGTATGATTAAATGATCCAGACCCATTTCCTCCAATAACTTTACTTTTTCGGAAAGGGTGGTTAGCAGGCGAAGGCTTTGGTCTTCAGGCTTTAGAATTACACGGGGGTGAGGCCAGTAGGTGAGGAGCACAGTTTCGCCTTGCTTCTGTGCTGCCAATTCTTTGATCCGTTCAAGGATTTTCTGGTGACCCAAATGCACCCCATCGAAGGTTCCTGAGGTAACTACAGAGTAGTGAGGTGGATGAAAATCAGATAGTTGGTGATAGATTTTCATTGGGCCTAGATTTAATTTCTTCTACCAAATCCAAAACCTCCTTTGCATCCGTCAAGGAATAGGTTCCGATTCGAGTTCTACACAAGGACTTTAAGTAGGCACCTACACCTAAACTTACGCCCAGATCACGAGCCAAACTTCGAATATATGTGCCTTTAGAACAGCTAATCCGAAAATCGATTTCCCCATTTTCAAATCGACAAATTTCAAATTCTCGAACTTCTACTTGTCTTGGGTTCATTTGAACCTCAATTCCTAAGCGAGCAGAGGCATACACCCGTTTGCCATCCACCTTTATCGCCGAATGCATGGGAGGGATTTGAAAAATGGCACCAGTTAATTGCAAAACTGCCGCTTGCACCTGTTCCAAAGAAATCGATGAGGGATCTGCCACTGAAATAATCGGCTTTTCTAAATCGAAAGATTCTGTGGTAGCTCCAAGAACAAATGTGCCGGTGTATTCTTTTTCCTGTCCCATAAACCCCTCAATCTGCTTGGTCATTTTACCAGCGCATACGATAAGTAGACCCGTTGCCAATGGGTCAAGCGTCCCCGCATGGCCTACTTTTTTGATACGTAAGGCGTTTCTGACTTTTTTGACCACATCGAAGGAAGTCCATTCAAGTGGTTTGTTGATCAGAAATACTTCACCGTAAGCTTCTTGCTGCATGGGAAAGGGGAGACCTTAGCTTAGTAGGTAAATTTTAGGATTTGGATGGCTTGGCAAAAATAGCGTAGAACTCCATTATAAACCCCGATAGGGTGATTATCGGTCCTAGTGTTAGTCCCATGAAACCGTTGCCATTTGGAGCGGTATCCATCCCCATGATGACAAAACCAATCACAATTAAACCCAAACCTAGAAATAGAAGCAGGTAATTTTTTTTAGAAAAAGGAAAGGAAGTGTTGCTCATGGATTAATAGAGTTCGTCCAAAGACATGTTTAAATATTTATTGACAGCACGTAAGGTACTAAATCCAGATAGGATCCCCCCCATAATCGATAATGCGACAAAAAGTAATAGCATCAGCTCTGTATTTTGTAAGGCAGCAAACCCCTCAATATTTCCTTTGGTATATTCAAGCAAACCATAGAGGATGCCAGAGGCCAAGATACCAGCTAGTACTCCAAATGCAAATGCTCGGATTAGAAAAGGCTTACGAATAAACCCACGAGTAGCCCCAACCAATTGCATGGATCGGATCAAAAAACGTTGGGAAAAGAGTGCCAATCGGATGGTATTGTTGATCAGCATGATGACCGTTACAATTAGGATGAGAATAAAACCACCCATGATAAGCGAAACTTTAAACAAATTCTTATTGATAGAATCCACTAAGTCGGTCATGTAGGATACTTCAAACACCCCAGGCACCGTTTCTAATTCCTTTGCAATTCCGGTAAGCTGCTCCGAACTTTGAAATTCCTCAGCCACAGCAAAAACATAACTGTCTCGTAAGGGATTGTCTTCTAAAAATTGAGTAAAGTCTTCACCTGTATTTTTAATAAAGGTTTCAGCAGCCTCCTTATTCGAAATAAATCGCAAATGTGTGCTGTCCTCCTTGGCCAAAACGAAGGGCCTTTCAGCTAAATTTTTACGAATTTCCGCTAGCTGTTGAGGACTTAATCCTTTATCCAAAAAAACTTGAATTTCGATATTCTCACGAATCATCTTGGTCAGAGAACTCGCTTGAATTAAAATGACTCCAAAAAGTCCCACGATGAAAAGTGATAAGGTCGTGCTAAACAGGACGCTTCCAAACTTAAAGTATCCGAGTTGTTTTTTTGTTTTTGCTGGATTGGCCATGAAATATCAAATTCTACTCAAAAATAGAAAAGCTTACCCGATTTACCCAACAACCGTAGGAGAAAGGATAGGAATCACCCGATCTTGTGTTACCCCCCAGATTGAATCTGTTTTTTTCGCACGGATAGGAAAAAGACCGGTAAAGTTTCCAAAACTTGGTAAAACTAATTTGTCTTCCGAATAATGGAAACAAGGGATTCGTAGGGATTGCTTCGCTTTTCCTTTGAGAAGAATTCCCGGATGGATGTGACCGCAAATCGTAAGCATTCCTTTAGGAGGGGTAATTGGCTCATGGCTGAGAAGCAAGGATTCCAGAATTACTGAATTGGTATGAACTTGCAGATTTGATTCTTGGTAGAGGAAGGGGGGGAGAATATCATGGTTTCCGAGAACCAAATGAAAGGTTGGCTCCTTAAACTGACCCAAAAATGATAGTAAATCCTTCCATTGCTCATTCCATGCGCTGTGAAACAAATCTCCTAAAAAATAGATCTGGGCAGGGCCGTATTTTTTAATTAATTTCTCTATCCGGATGTAATCCAGGTCGTGAACTTGCTCTGGTATAGGAATTCCAGCTTTACGAAAATGAGCAGCCTTCCCAAAATGAAGGTCAGCAAGTAATAAAACCTTCAAGGAAGCTATCCAAACTGCTTTTTCTGGCAATAAGGTCAATTCCATTCCCTCATAATCAAAAACTATTGAATCCATAGGAATGTACACTACTCACAAAAAGCTAAACAAAATCATTTCGAATCAGTGATTCATAAAACTAGAAGAAATGAAAAAAGTTACCCTACCTACCACCTTTTTCTTTATTTAATCTCCTTGGTAAAAGCGATCAATTAACTTAGTAAGCTGATCGAATTCGATTAAGAAGGCATCGTGCCCTGCAGTGGATAAGATTTCTCCATAATTCCCATTGGGAACCAGCTCGCTAATTAAACGCGATTCTTCCGCAAGAAAGAGTAAGTCAGAATTTACCCCTACAGCTAATACACGAGCTTGAATGGCATTTAAGGACAATTCAATGCCCTGACGCCCTCTTCCAATATCATGACTATCCATGGCTTTGGTCAAAGCCCAGTAGGAGAAGGCTTGAAATCGCTTCGCTAGTTTTGAACCTTGATACTGCAAATAAGAAGCGGCTAAAAAGCCATCTATTTTTTCTACCGATTCTTTCTGTTTGACATTGATGTCGGTCGGATTTCTGTAGCTGAGCATGGCTACTGCTCGTGCTGCCTCAAGTCCTTTCACACCGGCGTTTGAATGGAGTTGTCCCCATGTGCTATCTGCAGCAATAGCCATGCGTTGGGCCTCATTGAATCCAATGACCCAAGGAGAAGTTTTTGCTGTTGAAGCAATGATGATGGCATGCTGAAGTTTTGAGCCCAGAATGTACGCCCATTCTAGTGCAACTTGTCCGCCTAAGGATCCACCAATTAAGGTATGAATCCGCTCAATTTTCAAATGCTTTCTTAGCCTTTCTAGACTTTCTGCCAAATCTCGGGTACTGCATACGGGGAAATCATAATAATAGGGGATACCTGTTGCTGGATTTTCACTTAAAGCATTAGTTGATCCATAGGCACTTCCAAGTAAGTTGGCACAGATAATAAAGTGGTCTGAAAAATTGTAGAGCGCATTTTCTCCAACCAAGCCACTCCACCAATCACCAACCTGTGCATCACCAGTAAGTGCATGTACTGCCCAAATCACATTGGATTGGTCTTCATTGAGTTCTCCATAGGTGGTATAGGCAATGGTATACTGCTCCAAAATCTGACCAGATTCTAGGATTAGGGGGGATGAAGAATGAAAAGACTGGGTTTTCATGATGAGAATTTACAGCTCTATTGAAAAAAAGGATCATTAGATTCTATTCCAATCTGGAATTCTTGGTGGATTAGTTAGGTGAATTTAGCAGCGATTCAATCGCCTGATCCATTTTTTGAAATTCAAATTTTGAACGAGCATTGTCTAATTTGGATTGAATCTCGGGGAGACATAGGTTTCCGATGCTTCCCTCATGGCTGTGAACCACCTGTTGTTGGTTAGGCACAAAGCGATTGGCTTCAATATCTCCACCTACTTGCTTGTACGCATCTCGAAAGGGAATACCCTGAAGCACCAATTCATTAACCACTTCCACGGAAAAGAGATGCATGTAAAAAGGATCGTCCAAGATATTTTTTCGTACTTGGATGGATTGTAACATAAACTTGCTCATTTGTAGACAAGATTTAAGTGTACTAAGCGCAGGAAAAATCTCCTCTTTAAGCAGTTGCATGTCCCGATGGTAACCCGTGGTCAAGTTTCCTAAAAGCTGTCCAATGGTGGATGGAAGGCCTTGAATCTGGTTTGTTTTAGCACGGATCAATTCGAATACATCCGGATTCTTCTTGTGTGGCATGATGCTGCTTCCCGTGGTCAGGTCATCGGGAAAGGAGATAAAAGCAAAATGCTGGTTACAAAATAAGCAGACATCCGAAGCCAATTTATTTAAGGTGCCCGCCATGCCAGCGAGTGCAAATGCAAGGGTACGCTCGGTCTTTCCTCTACTGTTTTGGGCGTTGATGACATTGTGATGCAAATCGCCAAATCCCAACAATTGGGTAGTCATGGTACGATTCAATGGAAAGCTTGAACCGTAACCAGCCGCTGATCCCAATGGGTTTTTATTGCTCAAGTCAAAAGCAACTTGCATTAATGCCAAATCCTCGCTTAAACTTTCTGCAAACGAACCAAACCATAAGCCAAAGGAGGAAGGCATGGCCAATTGGGTATGCGTATAGCCTGGCATCAAATCTTGTTTGTGATTCTCTGCCAATTGGATGAGCTGTGCTGCCAAGATACTTGCCTCATCCACTAGCTCTCGTATGGCATCGCGGTAAAACAATTTTAAATCCACCAAGACTTGGTCATTTCTACTTCTTCCACTATGCAGCTTTTTCCCTACTTCACCATAGCGCTGGGTGAGCAGCAACTCGATTTGAGAATGGACATCTTCGACACCGGGTTCGATGACAAATTTCCCCAGCTCAATCTCTTCGTATATCTCCTTTAATCCTCGTTGAAGTAAGGCATTCTCTTCTTTGGTCAACAACCCTATAGTAGATAGCATGGTCGCATGAGCCATAGAACCCAGCACATCGTAGGGAGCCAAAAGAATGTCGAACTCAGGATCTCTACCCACAGTAAATTGTTCTACCTCTATTTTGCTTGCTGTAGCTTTTTGCCAAAGTTTCATAGCGAATGACTTGGGTTAGTAAAATGGTTGGCGTAGGTTTCTAGAATATCGATATACCAAGTAATGCCATCCTGAATTTCGTGAAGGTAAATATATTCGTCTGCTGTATGGGACCGGGCAGAATCCCCAGGTCCAATTTTTACCGAAGGGTAGGGAATCAAAGCTTGATCGGATAGCGTAGGGCTACCGAAGGTTTCTAGCCCCAAGATTTTCCCCACTTCATGCAATACATGTCCTTCTGGTAAGCAGGAGGAGCGTAATCGCATGGATCGAGGAACCAAATTAGCCTCAAGTACCGTGCTCAATTCTTCCAAAACCTCCTCATGTGTATACAGTTCATTGACCCGCACATCCAAAACGTAGCGACAAAGTTCGGGTACCATATTGTGTTGATCGCCAGCCTGGATCACCGTACAGGATACTTTGGTAGGACCGAGAAAGGGAGATACTTTGGCAAACTTGTAGTTTTTGACTTTTTCCAAGTCAGCTAAGGCCAAATAAATAGCATTGATTCCTTCTTCCCGTGCGGCATGTCCAGCCTTGCCGGTTACTAATCCGTCAATCACGAGTAATCCCTTTTCTGCGATTGCTAATCGGAGTTGGGTTGGTTCTCCTACCACTACAAGTTCAGCAGGAGGCAGTATTTCTAAGAGGCTACTAATTCCATTTGGTCCAGATATTTCTTCCTCTGCTGAAGCGACAAGTAGCAAATTGAAGGGCAAATCTTTTCCAATAAAGTAGCAGAAAGTAGCAATCATGGCTACCAAGGGGCCACCTGCGTCATTGGAACCTAAACCTAATAGCTTACCATCTCTTTCGATGGGGGAAAAGGGATCCTGGGTATAGCCTGTATTTGGCTTGACTGTATCGTGGTGCGAATTAAGCCAAACAGTGGGTAGATTAGCTTGATAGGGTGAGGCAAACGCCCAAACATTGTTTCCTTGTCGCTGCGGTGATGCTCCTTTAGCGAATAAAAAATGTTCGATTACTTGAGCAGTTCCTTCTTCTTCCTTGGAAAAGGAGGGGATAGCGATTAATTGCTTGAGAAGTGCGATGGCTTCATTTTGTAGCGCTTCCATCAATACAAATCGTATCGTTGTCGTTCGATAATAGTACCCGCTTTTTTGCCCTTTACTGCCATCAGCAAGTTTTCTGCTTTGCCAATCCATACGCGTTGCACCCCTTGCTTCAAGGCTTCAAAGGCATTGTCCAACTTGGGAATCATGCCGGAATGAATCACATTTTCTTTACGAAGCTCTTTGTAAATGTCCTCGTTGATTAAGGGTATAATGGATTGCTCATTTTTCTCATCCACCAATACACCGGGTTTGTTGAAGCAGAAATACAAATCTACATGGTGCTCAAGAGCCAAGCCAGTGGCTAGGGCAGATGCAATGGAATCCGCATTCGTATTGAGCAACTGTCCTTTTTGGTCATGGGTGATCGCATTGATTACAGGAAGCAGTCCAACCTGTAACAATTGATGGAGTAAACCGGTATTGACTTCTTGAATATCCCCTACAAAACCATAATCGATGCCTTTGACAGGCCGCTTGATAGATCGAATGAGGTTTCCATCTGCTCCGGTCAATCCCAATGCGTTTACCTTCAGGGCTTGAAGTTTGGCCACCACGGTCTTGTTGATCAGGCCCGCATAGACCATGGTCACAATATCCAAGGTATCCTTGTCCGTAATTCGGCGACCATCCACCATTTCAGGCATGATGCCCATACTTTCACCAAATCTAGAAGCCATCACACCACCACCATGAACCAAGATTTTGTGTCCAGGAACTTTGCTAAAAATGCTTAAAAACTCATCCAGTTTTTCTGGGTAGTCAATTACGTTTCCGCCGATTTTGATGATGGAGATTTTCATAGGCCTCTCAAAATAAAAAAATTATACGAGAAGTTTGCTAAGCACCGCTTGTGCAGCAAAGATTCGATTGTAGGCCTGCTGCTGTACCAAGGAGCGAGGGCCATCCAAAATCTCATCCGAAAGCTCTACATTTCTACGGACTGGCAAGCAGTGCATGACCCTGGCTTCTGGTGAATTCTTGAGGTGGGCTTCCGTGAGCATCCAGCGTTCGTCAGTGGATAGAATTTTTCCATATTCATTGAAGGCTGACCAATTTTTAACATACACAAAATCAGCATTTTGCAATGCTTCACTTTGATTATGGGTTATTCTTGCGCCTTGCGTAAATTCTGAGTCCAATTCATACCCCTCTGGATGGCAAATAGTCAGGTCATGTCCCATTCCTATGGTCCATTCTGCAAAGCTATTGGCTACCGCATGAGGAATAGCTTTGATATGTGGAGCCCAGGTGAGCACTACTTTAGGCTTTTTATTTCCTTTTGCTAATTCCTGCATGGTGAGTTGGTCGGCCAAACTTTGAAGTGGGTGACGAATGGCTGATTCCAAGCTGACTACAGGAATACCACTGTATTTGATAAATTGATGCAAGACAAAGTCAGTAACATCTTCTTCCTTCTGCGTTAACGAAGGAAAAGCACGAAGGGCCAGAATATCAAAATAGGATCCCAATACGCCTGCTGCATCCTTGATGTGCTCCACGGTCCCCTTATTCATGACAGCACCTTCCTGCATTTCAAGGGCCCATCCTTCCTTATCCATATTGAGTACGATGGCTTCCATACCGAGCTGCTGAGCAGCAATTTGAGTGGATACACGGGTACGAAGGGAGGGATTCAAAAAAATACAACCAATTCTTTTTCCTTCTCCTTTGCGGGCATGCAGGTTTGGGTTTGCTTTGTAAGCAGCAGCAAGATCCAGTAATTCTTGACCGAGTTCTTTGGATTCAAATTGGGTAAAATGATTCATAGGTAGGAGAATTTAATGGGTTTCACTACTTAATACTTCCTTTAAAGCGGACACAAACGAATGGAGTTGATTCCATTCAATGGTCAAGGGTGGAAGAAGACGTATAGTTTCTTTCCCTGCAGCCGAACCGGTAAACATCTTGTATTTGGATACCAAAAGCGAACGAATCGGTCCTGCGTCTTGGTTGAGGTCTAATCCAATCATCAAGCCTTTGCCTCGTACTGCCACCACTCCTGGGATGGTTCGGAGCTCAGCCATCAGGCGCTCTCCCAATTCCAAAGCCTTTTGTTGCAATCTTTCGGCCTCAATCACTTCAAGCACTGCTAGTCCTGCTGCGCAGGCAAGGTGATTGCCTCCGAATGTGGTACCCAGCATACCGTAATTTGCTTTAAACTCTTCTGAAAGTAACAATCCACCAATTGGAAATCCATTTCCCATGCCTTTGGCAATTGTAATTAGGTCAGGATAAAGACCATCTACCCACTGGTGCGCAAAAAAGCGACCTGTTCGACCATAGCCAGACTGTACTTCATCCAGAATAAGTTTGGCCTCGTATTTTTTAGCTAATTGAGATAGCCCAATTAAAAACTCTGCACTAGGGACTTGAATACCTCCTACACCTTGAATTCCTTCCACGATGATTCCGGCAATGGCTTGCGAGGAGAGCACCTTTTCGACCGATTCCAAATCTCCAAATGGAAGTATGTGAAAATCCTCTCGGGCATTGCAGGGGGCCACTAATTTGGGATTGTCTGTTAAGGCAACCGCCGCAGAAGTGCGGCCATGAAAGGAACCTGAAAATGCGATAAAACCTGATTTTTTGGTCACAAAAGAGGCCATTTTCAAGGCGTTTTCATTGGCCTCGGCACCGGAATTCACCAGGAAAAGCTGGTAGCTATGCAAGCAAGAAAGTTCGGCTAATTTATCTGCCAGTGCCTGTTGCAAGGGAATCTGTATGGAATTCGAATAAAATCCCAACTGCTTGACCTGTTCGCTGATCCGCTCCACATACTGTGGGTGACTGTGTCCAATGGAGATCACGGCATGACCTCCATACAAATCCAAATATTCCTGACCCTGCTCGTCCCACAAGCGGCAGCCTTCGGCTTTCACTAGGGTAACTGGAATCAGGGGATAGACGTCGAATAAATTCATCAGCTAGGGTCTAAATGAGTGATTTTTGGAACTGGATTAATTTAGAATGCGATTGATTTTAGGTTCAAGCCTAGTTTCTCATCCAATCCAAAGGCAAGATTAAAGTTTTGAACGGCTTGTCCAGAAGCACCTTTCAGTAGGTTGTCTAGGGCTGAATACACCACCAACTGTCCTTTTTCGACTTGCAGATGGAGGATGCACTTGTTCGTATTGATTACCTGCTTTAAATCGAGTTCTTGAGTTGAAATGTAGGTGAACGCAGATCCAGCATAAAATTGACGATAGGCACCTAAAGCCTCCTCTTGGGTCCCAGTAAAGGGAAAATAGGCGGTAATCCAGATTCCTCTTGTAAAATTGCCTCTGTAAGGAACAAAAAGGATATCCGATTGAATTGCGGGATTCAATTGCCCGAATGTTTGGTTGATTTCTTTGAGGTGCTGGTGGGTAAACAGCTTGTACACCGAAACATTTCCAGTCCGGTAACTAAAATGGGAGGTTGGGGTTAGGCTTTTTCCTGCTCCTGTGGAACCCGTAATGCCAGTAACATGCACTGTATCTTTCACCCAACCCTGCTTGATTGCAGGAGCCAAGGCTAATTGGATACCTGTAGCGAAGCAACCTGGGTTAGCAATTCGCTTGGCTTTGCTTATTTTTTCTGCATTGACTTCTGGAAGGCCATATACAAAACCTTCGGATTCGTCTCGGAAATCAGTAGATAGATCGATTAAAACCGTGGATTCTGGAAAGGAATGACTCTTGAGGAAAGTGGCTGTCTCTCCATGTGGCAAGCACAAAAATACTGCATCTAAATCTGTAGTTGGAACGACACCTGTAAATCGGAGGTCACATTCACCTAACAAATCCCCATGCACTTCATCCACTCGTTTGCCATTTTGGCTTGATGAATGAAGGCAAACCAGCTCACAAGCAGGATGATGAACTAGGAGTCGAACAAGTTCCGCTCCAGTGTAGCCTGCGGCACCAATGATGGCGGTTTTTAGCTTAGTCATTTGAGTTTTTCACCTTGTGGAAGATTGCAGTTTGGTTGCCCAAGATTCGTGTAAATCCTTTTACATCTTCTCCCGTGTAGCCTTTGTTCATTTCTCCATAGGAGCCAAATTTGGCCGACATGAGGTCATGCTCGGAAGTGATGCCTAATAGGGTAAACCGATAAGGTTGCAACAAGACACGTACATCTCCCGAAACCTGTTCCTGAGTGCTCTCCAGAAATGTTTCAAAATTGCGCATGACAGGGTCCAAGAAATGGCCTTCATGAAGATGGTTGCCATAAAACTCAGCAACCTGCTTCTTCCAATACATTTGCCATTTGGTCAAGGTATGCTTTTCAATCAATTGATGCGCTTTGATTAAAATTACTGGAGCAGCAGCTTCAAAGCCTACGCGACCTTTAATTCCGATGATGGTATCACCTACGTGTATGTCTCTACCGATTCCGAATGGAGCGGCTAAAGATTGCAGCTTTAAAATTGCATCGACTGAATTAGCATAAGGTACTCCATCAATCCCTTTAATTTGGCCTTGAACGAAAGTCAATTTTACTTCTTTCGGTTCAGTTTCAGTCACAGGAGTAGGCCAGGCATTTTCGGGAAGATAATCCGAAGAGGTGAGTGTTTCTTTTCCACCCACAGAAGTTCCCCAAATCCCTTTATTTACCGAATAGGCTGCTTTCTCAAAATTCATGGATACCCCATGAGATTTGAGGTAGTCAATTTCTTCCTGTCTTGTAAGTTTGAGATCACGAATTGGTGTGATGATTTCCACTTCTGGAGCAAGGATTTGAAAGATCATATCAAATCGAACTTGATCATTGCCTGCACCCGTAGAACCATGAGCGACCGCTTGCGCTCCAATGGATAGGGCATATTCCGCTATAGATTTAGCTTGTACAATACGCTCGGCAGATACAGAAAGTGGATAAGTGTCATTTTTGAGCACATTTCCATAGATCAAGTAACGGATCACTTGTTCGTAATAATCTTGGACTACATCTAAAATCCGAAAGGAAGCCACACCCAATGCATGTGCACGTTGCTCAATATCTTGAAGTTCTTTTTCTGAGAACCCACCCGTGTTGACCAAGACGGCATGCACTTCATGTCCCAAATCCTTGGAAAGGTGAAGTGCACAATAGGTGGTATCTAATCCACCGCTATAGGCTAAAACTACTTTTTTCATAAGGTCTACAAGTTTGAAACGGGTACAAAGTAGGTAATGAGGTAAGGCAGTTTGCGTCTACCTTATTTTTGCATGGATTACTTTTTTGAATTTGGATCGTAAAGCATCGCGGTGCACAAGCAATTCTGTCTGTTTTTTGAGGTCAGAATTTCAAAATTGACACAGCTTTGACACCCTTTCCAAAACTCTTCATCATCGGTCAAGGCTGCGTAGGACACGGGGATGTATCCCAATTCTGAGTTAATCTTCATCACAGCAGCACCTGTGGTCAATCCAAAGATTTTGGATTCTGGATACTTCTCTTGGCTAAGTTTGAATACTTCCTGCTTGATTTTTCGCGCCAATCCATACTGTCTGTATTGAGGCGCCACAATGAGGCCAGAATTGGCCACAAACTTGCCGTGGCCCCAAGCTTCGATGTAACAGAAGCCTGCCCAGCTTCCTTCGCTGGTTAAAGCAATGACTGCCTTACCTTCGTCCATCTTGGCTTCAAGGTAAGCAGGGCTACGCTTTGCGATACCTGTACCTCTAGCTTTTGCAGAATCTTGCATCTCTGCAGCGATCTGGTTGGCATAAATTTTATGAGAGCTGTCCGCTACTCGGATAAGGAATGTTAATTCTTCCATTGATTGGTAATTGTAATGCAATCCTTTTTAGGAGAATGCGATGCTAATAAATGGGTGGATAGAATAGGGGTGTGCTAGGGGTGCTTTCCACGTGGGAACGCAAAATGAATCTAGGGTTAAACCCTAAGGGACTGCCTCAAGCGTGCAGCCAAAAAAATGGGGGATACCAACGAACATCCGGCCTTTGTCGAAGACAACACTACAATTGAGACGATGTGTGACTGATTATCCATAATTTGAGGGTGCAAATGTTACATCTCCTACAATGAATTGCAAGTATTTATTTCAAAAACTTATGCAAATCCCTACTTTTTTTATTAATCCATAAAAAAAGGTTCCAGTCAAATCGATTTTAGCCCCCAATTATTCATTTCTCAGCATTTAATGAGCCATTTCTTTTAAGGCAGCTACCAGTACATCACAATCAGCAGTACTGGTGTAAATGTTTGGACTTACTCGGACACCGCGTACGCCCGCACCATCGATAGGAGCAGTGAAAATTTTGTACTTGTCCATCAATAGTTTTCCCATGTCTGCTGGGCTCAGTTTTTCCACCCAAACGTTTCCTATGCCGCAGCATCGGGCAGGATCTTCAGGAGTATTCACCCGAATTCCAGGCACATTCCG